>Ga0190360_1000076_pt1 | contig 50769 bp, 35 predicted proteins | sample 48721834_MG_FD_161271 | JGI IMG/M metagenome (GOLD analysis project Ga0190360, IMG submission 161271) | Hydrothermal vent microbial mat bacterial communities from Southern Trench, Guaymas Basin, Mexico - 4872-18-3-4_MG | ecosystem: Environmental > Aquatic > Marine > Hydrothermal vents >...
TGGTCTTTTTTCTCCCGGCGTTGCCGACGATATGAAAAGTAGGCTAAAAGAAGCCCTAACAAGGAAAAAAAGTAAGCAATTGACATTCCTAAGACCACCGCTAAACTCTGATTCATTTTAGTTCTCCCATCTTTCAATTTTTTCCAATTCTTCAAGGAATTGTTTTTGTTTCTTCTCATAATCGTGAGAGAGAGCCTTAAGTTTAGGATCGATAATCTTGATCATCAGCCAAATTAGAAGGCCACTAACCCCCAGGACTACCCAACCATACCAACGTAAAAGTAGGCACCAAATTCCTCCCAAGGCTAACAAAAAATAAATCAAAGGAGAAATAACAAAAGTAAGATAATCTTCTTTAGTCCATAAATCAGCTTCTTCAGGGCTCCATCTAGTCTTAATCCCTTTCATAATTCACCTCCTGCTGGCCTTATCTCTTCACCCGGGAGCAAACCTCTTTTTATTGCCTCTTCTCGTACTGGCTTCCACCAACCCAAGGGTCGACTCATAACATAATACTTCACCAATCTATCCATATCCTCTGGTTTGGTTAAAAAGGTAACTGGTAGATAGATCATCCCGCCAAGGATCATCATTATCCAAAATTGAAGATAATCAGGAAGAACAGGCAGAAGGTGAAATTCCGGTAAAACCCAAACCACCAGCCAGCTTAAGCCAAGATTGGCCATCCAAGAAGTTAGGTATCCCCAAGCGTTAAACCGCCACCAAACTACTTGGAGAATGGAAGGCAACCAAATTCCAGCGGTCATAATCCAAAGGGCAAAAATTAACCATTGGGTTATCTCTTTCATCATCAAGCCGTAAAGAAAAGAGCCGAGCAGCAGGATTAATGTGGCTCCCCGGCCCACCCAGACTAATTCTTTATCCGAAGCTTGGGGCCGGAAATAATGCTGGTAAAGATCGCGGGTGGCATAAGAAGCTCCTAAGTTCAGATGGGTAGAAATGGTGGAAATATGGATGGCCACTATGGCCGCAAAAAAGAAGCCCACCAGGCCAACCGGCAAAAATTCAAATCCTAACCGGTACCAGGCCATCTCGTATTGAGCTGTTTCCTGGAGATGAGGATAAAGAGAAAAAAAGGCTAATACAGCCACCGCCCACAGAGAATTCCGGATGACTATCAGGGCTGAACCAGCCCAAATACTGTAACTAGCATCCCGAACAGTGCGGGCCGATTGAATTCGCTGGGCTTCAGGATACCAATCGATGGAGGTTCCCATCCCAAAACCACCAATGATAGCAATAATCATCATCGTTAGAAACCAAGCCAACGGGAAATCACCGGTCGTCCAGCCCGAAAAAGCCAAAGGATTAAGCCGCCAGCTCTCTCCCAAGCTATTGATCTTAGCTATGATTTGCTGTGGACCTCCAGCCGCTACGATCCCCCAGATAGAAACGATGACAATCACCGAAAAAGCAATTATCCCCTGCTGAAAGTCGGCCATTACTACTCCCCAATAACCCGCGGCTAAGACATAGATGGCACACAACGAAGAAAAGAAAACCAGGCCAACCCATTCTGGCCAGTTAAACAGATAATGGCCAAGTTTGCCCATCGCCATCCCCACCCAACCGAGAACAAACATATTCATGAACACCTGCCAACCAGCTATCCATCCCCGGAGAAGCTCCGCCCCAAGGCCCGAAAAACGTAAAGTCTGCCACTCAGCTTGCGTATAGGCTAAAGACCGACGAAAGATGCGGGTAGAAGCAAAAGCCGAGATGGCACACCAAGCAGAAAAGAAGGTATACCAGATGCCACGAAGCCCATATTTGTAAATAACTCCACTGACCCACATCGGTGTATCGGTGGCCGAGTGAGTAGCATAAACAGAAGCCGCCGGTAACCACCATGGTAACCCGCGTCCGGCCAGAAAAAAATCAGCCAGCGATCGCTTACCCAGTTGATAAAACAAAACCCCGCAAAAAACCATCAACAGAATGAAGGCGACCAGCCAAAACCAATCAAGCCAGGCAAAGTTGACCATTTTGCCCTCTTCCTCCAGTCAAGATATTATCAAGATTTTTAAACAAACAACGACTTGCTTTCGATAATTGGCCATTATTTTCTAATTTTTGATGGCGGCAGCTCTACTTCAGCTAAGACCGGGAAATGATCGGAAGAATACCTTCCATCCCAATGAACTGAGAGTATCCCACACCTCAAGACTCGGCTAATTTTTAGACCAAAAATATAATCAATTCTCTGGCCAGGAAACACCCTATCCTGAAAGCCATTAAAAGTAAAACTTGAACCATAAGGGGGAGTTAAAGACTGGCAATAGACATCCACCAGAGCTGGCCCCTCAAGATTAGATTGGGTCAGGAGTTTATAAGGCTCCTCTTCAGGAGTGCAATTAAAATCACCGGTGATAATCACCGGGAAACGGCGAGATGAAACATTCGCCAGGAGCCATCTCTTAATCAAGCGTGCACTTTCCACCCGGGCCTTCTCTCCCATATGATCAAAATGAGTATTAAGCATAAAAAACTCTTGCTTTTCCTTGAGCAATTTCATCTGGGCCCAAGTTACCAGCCGGGGACAATCCGCATCCCAGCCTAACTTACCAGGCACCTCGGGTTGTTCGGACAACCAGAAAGTCCCCCAATTAATTACCTTTATTTTATCTCGACGATAAAAGATAGGGTTAAACTCCCCCTTTTTTTGGCCATCTTCACGGCCAACTCCAATCCATTTGTACTCAGGCAAAGCTTGAGCTAGATTCTCCAGTTGAGGCCAAAGAACCTCCTGAAGACCGGCTATATCTACTTGGTGGAATTTAAGGGTGGCGACCACCTTGTCTAACCGCAGAGGCCAAGAGTTCAAGCCATCTTTGAGGCTTAAATAACGAATATTAAAAGTCAGCACAATAATTCTGGTCGGATTTTGGCCAAAACAGCCGAGGGATAAAAAAAAGAAATAGAAAATAAAAAAAGAGCCAGCCAAGTTAAATGGCTTTTTCCCTAACTTGGCCATGTTGACAACTTTATAGCAGAGGTCAAAAAAGAAGTCAAAAACAGCTATTTTTATTCCCAGATAGCACTAGCCACAATATTGGCCACTTTTGTCCTCAGGCCGGTAACCGATCCTTTATCTTCGGGGTGGACTCGATTCGTAAGCAAGATAACAAAACATTTAGTTGCGGGGTCAATCCATAACGAAGTTCCTGTGTAGCCGGTATGGCCAAAAGATTGCCAGCCAAACAAATCACCCCGGGGAGAATTATAGGGTGAATTCAAATCCCACCCCAACCCTCGGCCGGCCTCTAAAGCTAAAGGAAACACCTCGGTCAGACGTCGTACACTTAATGGGCTTAAGATTCTAACTCCCGCCGCTTGGCCTCCGTTAAGCAGCATTTGAGCAAAGGTGGCCAAATCAAGGGCTGAGGAAAATAAACCAGCATTTCCCGAAACTCCCCCTAATAACCGAGCCAAGGGGTCATGAACTACTCCTTGCAGAATCCGGTTACCCACCTTTTCCGTGGGCACACATTTGACTTTCAGTTCAGGCGGAGGATTAAACATGGTATCTCTCATCCCTAAAGGCTGAAATATATTCTCCTGGACAAAAACTTCAAATTTTTGACCTGACACTTGTTCAACAATATAAGCTAAGGAGATAAATCCCAAACAGCTATACCTAAATTCCCGCCCTGGAGGAGAAAGCTTTGGGCGGCGCCCAATATAGCCCACCATCTGTTCCAATGAACAGGGGCGACCAAATTGCTTCGCAATCTGCTCCTCTTCCGCATAGGCTGGTAATCCCGACGTATGAGTTAAGAGATGCCAAATTTGCGCCTCCTTTTCTCCTGCTTCCTTTTCACTCGAGTAAGGTCGAAACCATGGGATAAATTTTTTGACCCTGTCCCTTAAACTAATTTTTCCTCTCTCCACCAGGATCATCACCGCGGTGGCGGTAGCCACCGGCTTGGTTAACGAGGCCAGATCAAATAACATGTCTTTCTGCATCTCCTGTTTGACGGGGATAAGTTGGCTCCACCCATAAGAACGAAAAAAGACGATTTTCCCCTGCCGCCCAACGCAAACAACTGCTCCGGGAATGGTTTTTCCCTGAAGGGCCTCATTGATAACTTGGTCAATTTGAGCCAGTCGAGAAGACGACAGGCCCACTTCCTTCGGAAGAGCAGAAGGTAAACCCCTGCTCATCCCCATAAACAGGGCACAAAGTAGTATAAGCCAAGTCTGTTTCCTGAGCGATTGGCTGTTCATTTCCGGACCTCCTTTGGGAAACTAATTGTCCATTAATCCTTATTTAGATAAATAGCAAGAGAAGGATAAATTAAAAGTCTCTTTTTGAAGCAAAAAGCTATCCTAAAAATTCCCTGGCTAAGTCTTAAATTCTCCTTTTTCCACAGGCCCAATTTAAAAAGAGAAAGCAGCCACTTTCCCTCTCTCTCCGCCCTGAAGCCAAGTAATCCTTCATCCCTTATCAACTTTGTCTTGACCGATGAATTTTTCTTTAATTTAAACTAATTGGGCTGAAAAGTCACGAGTATCTAAAGTAAGCCCAATCAATACTGGGAGGGAAAAATGGTGATTGACACCTTATTTTAGCCGGGGTTATTATCAAAACAACTGGCTAATAAAGTGCCTGTCAGTATTTTCTCTATTTTTTCCAGCACTAGAGAGAGAGAGAGAGAGAGAGAGAGAGAGAGAGAAGAAAGAAAGAAAGAAAGAAGAAAAAAAAGGAAAGAAATTGGTTATCAGTCTTCATTTCTTTCTGCTCAGCTCATATCCATAATTCAAGCTAAAGGCTGTTACTCAGTGTCTTACAGTTTTGGAGATGGACTTAAAACTAAATTCCACTTTTTTACTAAGATCAAAGGCCGAGAAAAGAAGAAAGCAAACCGCCTAGATAAAAAAAACAATGAGATAACCTCTGTGCACTCCCTCAAAAGGGTGAGAAGAAGACCCCAAAAATCATCGCTAAAGGTGATTGTCTAAAGTAAAACAAAGGATTATTTTATACTCACTATGACTAAGGGAAGACAGCTACTTGCTGATTTTGACCTTTAGGGAGTGGAGGTGGGAAATGGTCAACATGAAAAGAACAATTATCTTTTTCTTATTAATCTTTAGTAGCATTGTTCTTCTTCGTAGTACCGAATTTTATGAGAAAAAGCTCATCGTGGTAGCATCGGCAGGACAAGTCCATCTTGACCCTGATCGGAATAGTCCAATTATTGATTCTCTGCCGCGCGGAACAATTGTTTATCAGGCCAGCGATCGTCCTTTTCGCAAGATTTGGAAATACATTTATTATAAAACGGGAAACGCTTCTGGGACTAAATCAGGTTATATTTTAGCTAAAGAAGTGAGGGCTTTGTTTCAAGTCACCAAAATCCATACCATTTATGGCGGAAAAAAGGAACAGGTTTCTCTTCAATCTTTTCGAGGCCATTTCTGGGGCCTTACCTGGGGAACATCTCCCGAAGAAGTGATCAAACTCAAAGGGAAACCAATCTACCAAGAAGAAGCAAAGGAGCTCCTCAGACTAGACTATTACTCTGAATATGAAAAAATAAACGGGCTCTTCAGCTACTACTTTTTTAAAGGAAAACTAAAAGCGGCCGAGTTTTCGGTCCGTACCTTGCCGGCCAACTGTTCTTGGCTCTGCCTCTACGAGAATTTAAAAAATATACTAATGGATGAATTTGGCCAAGCCCAAAATGATAGCTCGAGCAAGATGATTATTGCTTCTTCTGATGCCTCAGGCGAGGAAAGTATAAATGACTATTTTTCAGAAAAAGGCCTAGAAAGCAATTGGGAAACCGAACAGAGCAAGATTTGGCTGCGGTTAATTCAAGAAAAGGGAGAAATGGCTCTCCAAGTAAAAGCTGAAGGTATCCCTACAATTAGTTTGGCCAAAGATTTCTAAGAAAAGCAAACCTTTTTCCTTTCTCTTTGTAAAAAAAAATATTGGTTTAGTTTTTCAAGCTAGATTAGCAATTTTAATTTTTCTACTTTTCCTTATTAAGACAAAAAATCTTTTAAACGCGATTTTGGAGGCCAAAAATCGCTTTTTAGGCTTTTAATTAGGGGGTAAAAACATGGTAACTTCTATAATATCAATTAGATAGCGCGGCCCGACCCCAACTTAAACTTAAACCCCCAACAATTTGCTGGACATGAGGATAATGGCCACGGCGAGAATAATCTTGATTACTTTTTCTCCCTTCTTGACCGCTAGCTGGGCCCCCCACCAAGCCCCCAAAGCATTTCCAGCAGCCAAGGTTAAACCATATCCCCAATTCACGTTTCCTGTCAAAGAAAAAACAATTAAAGCGGGCAAAGTATAAATAAGGATGATAAAAACTTTATGCATGTTGACCCGAACTAAATCCACGCGCAAAAGATGGTAAAGAATAGCCATAAAGATAAACCCTACCCCGATTTGAAGAAATCCACCATAAAACCCCACCGCAAAAAGAGCGGGGTAAAGCCAGGGACTTGGTTGTTGAAAAACTCTCTTGCCTTTTTCCTGGTAAGAACGAGAAAACAAAACCGACACCACAATCAGCAGTAAAACCACAGCCAAGATTTTCTGAAAGAGAAGATTATTAAGGCGAACAGCTACTAGGGCCCCAATGACGGCTCCTGGCAAAGTTAATAATCCCAACCTCAAGCTCTTCTTGAATTCATGAACTCCTTGTTGACGAAAGGAAGAAACCGCAAATATATTCTGAATAAAAATGGCCACTCGATTTGTTCCATTAGCCAAAGCTCCATCAAGGCCTAAAAATATTAAAAGAGGCAGAGTCAGACTTGAGCCACCCCCAGCATTAACATTAATAAATCCGGCTACAATTCCTGCTCCTAAAAGGAGAAGGAGATGGAAAACATTCATCTTTATTCCGCTCTCTCTTTGGCCAAATTATTTGGATAGGTTGAAGCAATATCTCCAAAATAACTTTAAAGATAACGAGACTAATAAAACTTCTTGATCTTGGCAAGTAAAATTTTAATTTCGCCCAATTAACACTTCGCCTAATTACCCCCAGTAACCCCAAACCTTTTCTCTTATTAGAGGAAATGAGCACTCACTATCCTTATCAATTGAGCCAAACCTTGTCCTGCTTCTTCTCCAAGGTGAACCCGAAGAACCCGCCTTCCCCTTTGTTTTAAAGCCAGGAAATCTCCATCTGCCTGGGCGCGTATCAATTGTCCAAAAGAATAGGGAGTCTCGGGAATGGGCACCTCCTCTTCCGGGCTATCGATAAGCTGCAAAAACACGCCTTTGTTTGGTCCTCCCTTATGTAACTGCCCGGTGGAGTGAAGAAACCGCGGTCCGAATCCCAGGGAAGTGGGGGCTTTCGTCGTAGTGAGGATTATTTTCCTTAATTCTGATAACAAATCCTTGGTATCCTCGGTCGGAGGTAAAAAGGCTTGAAGGCCAACATAATCGCCGGGCTCTATAGATTCAAGCCATTGGCCCCACTGGGCGACCAGGTCTTTTTCCTTATCGAGAGCTACGGCTGGCAAGGGAGAAGACGAAGAAAAACCTTTCTCCAACATTTCCCGCGTTAAAACTTTGGCCAAAGCCACATCAGGTTGATTAAAAGGATGAACGCCTAAAATCGAGCCCAAAAGGGCCACACTAACTTCCCAGCGGAACATTTCTGCTCCGAGGCAATAAATATCAGGCAAGGTTATGAATAATTGCGGACAATCTACCTTAGTCAATAACTCACTCATTGCTGATGATGCTAGATCTTTATCTCCTGAGAGAGCAAAATTGATGATCAAACGATCCGGGCCAATCATCCCCGGTTCCAAAGCCGGCTCTTGAATTATGGGAATTAAACCTTGTCCATCCTTGCCTAAGCTCTCGGCTAGCAATTGTTCTAACCAATCAAGGAAACTTACTAACTCGGAGGAGGCAAAAAAAGTAATTTTATCTCGCTGGGCCACCATTGAACCAAGAAGAGCAGGGTAAATTAAGACGTCTCGGCGACTAACTTCTGGCGAAGGCTGGGCCAAATTAAATATTTCTTTTTTTTCTTCATGAGCCACTTCGATCAGTTTTTCCAAGTCAATCCCTAAGAGAGCGGCCGGCAGAAGTCCAAACACCGAAAGAGCAGAAAATCGTCCCCCCACATCCGGTGAACCGTGAAAAACAGCTCGAAAACCTCTTTCCAAGGCGAGCTTCTCGAGGGGAGTACCTTCGTCAGTGATGGCCACAAACATCGAGCCCGGAAATTCACTTTCTCTCTTTTTCAACTCCCAAAAATAACGAAATAAAGACAATGTTTCGATGGTTGTCCCCGACTTGCTGGAAACAATGAATAAAGTTTTGTGATTTTGACCTTCTTGGCCTACTTGAGCTACGATTCGAGGATGGGTCGAGTCCAAAACTTGGAGCGGAATCGGAGCGTTTAAGGAAGCCCAAGAATGGGCAAATACTTCAACTGCTAAAGAAGATCCCCCCATTCCCAAGAGAATAATCTGTTCTATTCCATCTTCTTTGATTTCTTCGGCAAACTTCTTTAATTGGGGAATAATCTTAGCCGATCTTTCCGGTAAATCCAACCACCCCAATCGGTCTAAGATTTCGGGTTTTAGATCCGGAAACCAAAGCTTAAAATCGCGATTTTGCAACCGCGAAAGAAATCCCTGACGACGAAGTAATTGCCGTCGTTCTTCAACTTTCTCTTGATAAGAAATTGGCCTTATCTCGAGGTTAATTGAATTCATTTGATCACTCCTGAAAAGTCATCCCTTTTTCCCTCTCGGCCTTCCAGGCCCCTTGCCTATCCCCGGGAACGACTAAAATTATCATTCTCTTTGCCTCGTGGGGCCATGATTTTTTGCTCGCTTTTTTAATTTTTTAGATTATAACATAATTATTTATGGTTCTCTTCCCTCTTGTGTGACTAGAAGAGATTAATCCCCCCACTATGGAGGAAAATATTATTTTTAAATTATCTATAATTCTCTTTTCCTATATAAATTTTCTGATAATCGCTGTTCAGGCAACGAAAAAAACTCTTTCCTCAGCGCTAAAAAAACCAAGGAACTAGTTTCTCCGTCCTCAAGAAAAGCAAAAGGAATCGACTATAAAAAACTCTAAGTTGAGTTGAGCAGTCAGAAGGAACTAATACGTATCTCGTAAGGATAAAATCCGGAGGGATTTTTCAAATTCAGATAGAGTGCGGGGGTTTCGAGGATAAAACAAGACGATTTTACTTTCCCCAGGGAGAAGATCAAAAAAATTATCACTAAATCTTCCCTCTATATTTTCAGCTTCAAGGTAAACATATTTGGCCAACTTGTCCGTGGAAATCTCAATAAGTAGGTGGTGACCAACTTGGCGGCTCTTTACTGAAAGTTGAGGCTGGGGTAATTCTATTCTTTTTAACGGTGAAAAGTGATAGATATTTCGACTGTAATCCGGGCCATAGATCATAGAAGCCTGGTCACTTTGGCTAACCTCCTTTTTAACGTCATTCTTAAGTTGCCTGTCCTGGGGAATCAATTCAGCCACTAGATAAACATCTTCGGGCGAGAAGTTAGTCAATATTTTTTCCCGTGACTTTCTCCATAACTCCAGGCTTTTATCCGAAGGAATAGTAACCAATTTTTCTTCTTTCCAGATGAGTTCACCAGAATAAGCTAACAATTGGAGAACCAGTCTTCCTGACCAATGGTGACCCAAATCAGAAATCCCATAAACTATCAAATCAGCTTTTCTCTTTATTATCGCCACCAGCAATGGCGAAAAAAAACGGCGCGCAAAATAATGAAGAGCTTTCCATCGCCCATAATAATCAAGGCTTGACCAAGATATAACCGGCCAGCAATCATTTAATTGCCAATAAAGAGTTCCCATGGTTCGAGGACGATTACTCCGCCAGTGTTCAACTCCAAGCTTCATCCCTTCTGCCTGGAGAACCTGGGAAAGCCAGACCAAGTTAGCAAAATCTGAGGGAAGCCGGAAGTGGTCAATCAAATAACTGAGAATTAGTTTATTCCCGATAGGATGCTTCTGGTGTTGCTCGATAACCGGAGAAGCCACATTCCAATCATCCGGCTGGGAAAAGATTTTAATCGTCTGCCAAGGAGGAAAAGATTGAAAGCCAAACTCGCTTAAAAAGCGAGAGTTGACCTCCAGGTAAGACGAGAAGGGCTCTTGCCCATGCCAGACCCCCCAGTAATGCCCATCTCCAGAAAGTTCGGAGCGAGGTTGACCAATTAGTTCCGAATGGGGAGAACTCGGCCAGTAGGGTCGTCCAGGATCAAGTTTCCGCACAACAGTTGGCAACAGGTGATGAAATATTTGTTGATAATCCTCCCCCACTTGAGAAGGCAGATTCTCCTTCCAGCCCCAATGGAACCATCCTTCTTCGCTTTCATTATTTCCGCACCACAGGGCTAAGCAGGGATGATAACGCAGGCGTCGCACCTGGTCTTCGGCTTCCAGGCGAACATTAGTCACAAAATCTTCATCCCCGGGAACTAACGTACAAGCGAACATAAAATCCTGCCAGACAAGCAGGCCAAGCTCATCACATAAGTCATAGAAATAGTCATCTTCATAAATCCCCCCGCCCCACACCCGGAGGAAATTAAAGTTAGCTTCGACGCAAGCCGTCAGCAACTGCCGGTATTTTTCCGCGGTTACTCGGGGAGGAAAAGAATCCGCTGGAATCCAGTTGGCGCCACGAGCAAAAAGAGGCCGTCCGTTAATCTCAAAATAAAAACTATGGCCCCACTTATCTTGCTCTCGAACCAGGCACAGAATCCGCAGGCCAATTTTTCGTTTCAGTTGGTCAAGAACTCTATTCTCCCTCCCTAAGGTTAATTCTAGTTGATAAAGATAGGGTTTTCCCATTCCCCTTGGCCACCAAAGCTGGGGATGGGGAATGTTCAAGGGAAACCGCCGCTGATTCCAACCCGGTTTAAGACGAAGAGGAAATCGGAAAGTCAATTCTTGATTCCCCTGTAATCTGACTTCCAACCAGCCACTAAACTCTTGCTGCCCGATTATTTCTATTTCTAATTCGGCTTTTACTTCATCCTCAGCCAAAGATTTGGTTATCCAGTTAAAACTCTGAATCCTGGCTCCGCTCCAAATCTCAAGATACACCGGACGCCAAATACCACTCGCAACTAACCTTGGACCCCAGTCCCATCCGAATTGATAGGCTGCTTTGCGTAAGTGGGGAGCATTACCCGGAAGTTGATAACTCTGCCGCCGGGCCAATTCTTGCTGTCTCTTGACGGGAGAAGCAAACAAAACTCTCAAATTATTTCTACCTCGTTTTATTATTTTAGTAACCTCAAATCGATAACAACGAAACATGTTATCCGTCTGACCAATTTGCTTCCCGTTGAGAAAAATAGTGGCCAAGGTATCCAACCCCTCAAAAACAAGTTCAATTTTCTCTCTCTGGTTTATATTCCGGGAAAAATTAAAATCATGCTCGTATTCCCAATCCTCTTTTTCAATCCATTGAACTTTGTTTTCGTTGTTGCGATAAAATGGATCAGGAATTAAACCCTGAGCCAGCAAATCAAGATGAACACAACCAGGCACTCTGGCTGGCCACCATTCTTGCTGGCCGAGGCGCCTAAACTTCCATCCACCGCCCAGGTCAAGCCGGGTGCGAGTTCCTTTTGGAGCATCTTCTCGGGGGAAAAAATCAGGCAGAGCAGAGACCGCCCCCTTCTTTGCCTGAACGTGGTTTACTTGGTTATTTCCCGGATGAGAAAGCGCTTTTCCTAAGAGAGAAATTCCTGGGCCAAAAATTAGTAGCCAGCCAAGAAAAATCAAGCTTCCCTTGAAGCCAAGTCGAATGGATTGTTGAGAAAAAATATATTCTCTCATTCTCCTCTCCTTAAGCTATTCATCTCCAAATTTCAAATTTTAAAATTCAAAAAATTCCATTCATCTCCAAGCCTCTCGTCCCAGAGCCAAGGGAAAAAGAGGAATTGCCACAAACAATCCTCAAGAACTTCGCCCTTCTCGATAACAAATAAGCCATCAGACTTCAGGGAAATATTTCTGGCCAAAAAAACAAACTCGCCACCGGGCTCAGAGCCTTCTTATCTTGAGCTAGGCCCGAAAAGAGACCTCCACCCCACTGAAGATTATTCTTTCTTTACTCTCTCCTTCCTTGGCCAAGACAACTTCTCAACTTCTTGTTTATGCCGCCACACCCAGAGATAGTAACTTTTTTGCTGAAGTAAACTTGCGGCGGGTTGATCAATGATAATTCTGACCACTGGGTGAAGCTGGAGAACCGAGGCCGGACAGGAAGCGGTAATTGGTCCTTCCACCATTTGTGCCACCGCGCGGGCCTTTTTTTCTCCTAGGGCAAGAAGAATAATCTCTCTGGCTTCCATAATCGTGCCAATTCCCATTGTCAGGGCAAAACGAGGACCCTTTAAAGAACCAAAATTATCTAATAAGGTTTCATCGGTGAGTGTTTTTACCCTCGTCCGGGCCGCCAAGGAAGAAGATGGTTCATTAAACCCAATATGGCCATCTCTTCCTAGGCCCAAAAGCTGCAGATCTATCCCCCCTTTCTTTTTAATCAAGGCTTCATAGCGCTGGCCTTCCTCATCTATATCCTGAGGAAGGGAGTTGGGAATAAAAGTTCGGGATGGATCTAAATTCACTTTCGAAAAAAAATTTCGTTCCATGTAGGCCCGGAAGCAGCGAGGATCATCGGGCTGTAGCCCTAAATATTCATCTAAATTGAACGTAGTCACTGAGGAAAAATCTACCTCTCCTGCTTGATAAGCTTTAATTAAATGTCGGTAAACTCCTTCCATAGTTCGGCCGGTGGCTAAACCAAGCACAGCATTTTTTTTCTTCTTGATCAGTCTCACTACCCGAGAAGCTGCTTCCTCAAACACCTCCTCCGCCGAATTGAAGATAATTATTTCCATCTAAAGCATCTCCTTTATTCTCAACAAGATTTCCTCCGCTAAGCAAAAGTCTTGAGCCTCAACTATTATTCGCAGAACAGGCTCGGTATTAGAAGGGCGGACATGAAACCAAAAATCAGGAAATTCCATTCTTAGTCCATCCCGTAAATCTGTTTTTCCCTCGCCAAAAATCTGTTTTAAACGCCGGAGAATAATTTTTGTTTCTTTAATAGTGGTTGGAATTTTATCCTTAATCATCTTATAAGAGGGAAGTTTGCTTTTCAAAGAAGAGACTTTCTCGCCGGTAAAAGCAAGGTACTCAAGAATCAACAAAGCCCCGGCAAAGCTGTCGCGGCAAGGATGAATATCAGCTACCATCACGCCGCCATTGCCTTCTCCCCCAATCCAGGCTCCCTGGTTTATCATCTCTTGGGCCACATTTATTTCTCCTACCTTTGTTCGCCACAAAGAAACCTCATGTCGGCGAGCAATATCTTCCATCACCCGCGAGGTAGAAAGATTGACAACTACAGGAGAACGTCTTTTCTTTTGAAGATAATACTCAACGGCCAGCGCCAAGGTATACTCCTCACCAATTGGAACTCCCCTTTCATCAACCACGGCTAGCCGGTCAGCATCGGCATCTTGGGCCAGCCCTATATCAGCTCCCCAACGCCGGACAGCTTGGGATAAAGCTTCCAGATTTTCTGGTATTGGTTCTGGATTTCGGGGAAAACCTTGACCATAATCTTCATGAATAACTTCGACTTCCAAGCCTAAACCAGAAAAAAATGGCCGGACATAAGGAGCCGCTGCTCCTCCGCAAGGGTCAATCACCACCCGCAGTTGCCGCCGGCGGAAAAGATCATGGTCAACTAAAGAATAAAGCCTTTGCTGATGGACCCGAAAAGCTTGGTCATCCTTAGCCAGCTCTCCTGGTTGACTAACCCGATTAAACTCCCCTTGATAATATAAATCTAAAAGCTCCTCAGCTTCCAAAGGAAATAGGAAATATCCTCCTTGTTTAATTAATTTGAGGGCATTCCATTCGACCGGATTATGAGAAGCCGTGATGGCCAAGGCTCCTTCCAGGTTCATCTCTTTGGTATAAACTTGAAGAGAGGGAATGGGCAATATTCCCAAATCTAGTGGAGAGGCCCCACAGGAAAGCAAGCCAGAGAATACGGCTGTTTTAACCATTTCGGAGGAAGGCCGCGTATCCGTAGCTACTGCTATTTTTCCTCCCCCAATGAAGGTGGCCAAAGCCTCGGAAAATTTAATCAATAATCGGGGAGTTAGCCCTGAACCAACAATCCCCCTTATGCCCGAAATACTTATCTTCAAATCAGTTATTTTCATTGACTGATGAGCTCCTCCAACTCACGAGATACTTGCTCCACGGCTTGCTCTTCCTCCCCTTCGATAAATATCCGAAGGATAAATTCCGTCGAGGAAGGACGAATATTAAACCATAGTTTGGGTTGGGTAATGGTTAAGCCGTCGGTCACATCTGGATTCTTAGCGGCCAACTCCTTTTCTAGTCGACTCATTAAACGATACATTTTTTCGGGCAAAATGGGGACCTTGATTTTCTTAAACACCAAAGGAGGAAATCTCTGGACGACATCGGAAAGTCTCTCTTGCCGGCAACTCAAGAGATCCAAAACAAAAGCCACGGCAACCAACGCATCATAACCAGGAGAAAAAGGAAGCCAAGCTAAACTTCCACTCCCCTCGCCTCCCAATAAAGCCCCGGTAGCTTCTAACATCTGCACCACGGCTGATTGCCCGACTTTGGTTCTCAAGAGTTTTATCCCCGCTTGTTGGGCGGCCCAATCAGCCCAGCGAGAGGTGACTACCGTCGTAACCGCTTCCTCGGTTTTTCCTTCGCGACTGAGGATGGCCAGGGGGAAAGTCAGCTCTTCACTAAGCCCCTGGCCTTGGTCATCAACAAAAGAAACTCGGCTAGCATCAGAATTGAACAGCACTCCCAGATCGGCCCTAGTGGCTTTAACCACCGCCTCAACCTGTGCGCTAACTTCAGGACCTGGTTCGGGCGGGTGAGGAAAGGTTTTCCGCGGATCATTATTCAAGGGAATAGCTTCACACCCGAAAAAATCACAAAAACGCTCAATAAAGGGAGAGGCGGCCCCATTGGCCGGATCGATGGCTACTCGAAAACGGGCTTTTCTTATCCTTTCCCGATCAACTTCTCCACTCAACTTCTCCAAATAGTGATTAAAATCAAACTTTTCCTGAAAGCGATGACCTAATTTATTCCAGGGAACAAGTTGAAATTGATTAGCTTCGTAAATATTAAAAACCTCGGCTCCCTCGTTGGGTTCAAGATAGCGGCCTCTTTCGTTGAGTAAAAGCATTGCATTCCAGGGCAAAGGATTGTGGCCGGCTGAAACAACAATTCCCCCTGCTTGCGGCTGACTGAAGAGTTGAAACTGAAGGAAAGGAGTGGGTACTATTCCATAATCGATGACCTCTAAACCCGAGGCTTGCACCGAGGCGCAAATGGCCATCTGGAGCATCAGACCCGTTGGCCTTGTATCTCGACCGATGACAATTTTCCCTTCTTCTAAGTAAGTAGCATAAGCTGAGGCTAAACGAGCTGCCACCTCCACATTTAAAGCTTCGGGAACTTCTCCTCTTATTCCCGAAATATTTATTCTTAAACGCCCAGCCATTTTAACGTCCTTTTCCAGTTATTTTATTTTACCATCTCCTCTTCTTGTTAACAGCCAAGGATTAGATTTTTCGATGCAAAGCTTCTCCCCAAAAAAGGCATTGCCCCTTCTCAAATACGGCCCAAACTTCAAGATTTTCGCCGCAGAGCAAAAAATTAGCTTGGCTTCCTTCGGCTATATTTCCCGGAGAATAATTTAAAAATAATCGGGCATTCTCACTAGCCACCTTGATTAACACTTCCACCGGCCAGCCTTTTTTCTTTAGTTGAACAACTTGCTCCGGCACAGAAGTTCCTCCCCCCATTAAAACTCCACCCGGGGACATAATTTTCTTCCCCTGAATGTTATATTTTTGGCCAGAATCATCTTCAGGGGGCGCATAAGCAGGAGGAATTAAATCCGAAATTAAAGCAAACGTGGGACCTTTGACTTTAAGGAGTAATTCCAAAAACTCAAAACTCGTATGGATTCCATCACCAATAACTTCCAATTGGAGATTATCATAAAGCAATCCTGCTCCCACCAGGCCCAACTCCCGATGGTGTAATGGACTCAAGGCATTGGGATAATGAGTAATATGGCGGACACCTAACTTATAGACCCGATCAAAATCTTTCAAAGTTCCTTGGCTGTGGCCGACCGAAGGAATTTTATCCAGGGCCAAAGCTCTCTTGGCTAATTCTGAACTACCATCAATTTCCGGGGCAAAAGTAAAGATTTTTATTTGCGGAATAGATAAAAAATGGTCAACCCTTTCGGGCTCAATCTTTTGAATAAATCTTCCCTCTTGCGCGCCTTTTTTGCCTTCACTTATGAAGGGTCCTTCCATTCGCAAAAAAGGAAAGACGCTTTCTTTCCGTTGGGAAACATACTCTTGAAAAGACAAGGCTACCTGCCGAATATGAGAAAGATCAGCAGCGGATAAAGTGGGTATGGCCAGGAATACACCACTTTTTTTTAGCTTCAATTCTAAATAGCCAAAATCTCCATCTTCAAAGCTCGCGCCCCAGCCTCCATGAAGATGAGGATCCGCAAATGGAGGAAGAATATACGGCACCTTAACCACCCTACCTCGACGACCAGGTTTTATCCGCCCCTCTTCAATGTGAATCGTTCCCTGCTGTAGACGATTATCCCTCCAGATCAAACCCGAAAAACAAAAGCTAGTTGGAGAGGAAACGAAAGTCATTTTTGATTAAGGATCAAGTCAAATTGGCCCAGTTTATGATTAACTTTAACCATTTCCGGTGGCCAAATTCTTGGTAGTTGGGGACGCTCATCTTTGGATTTATCCTTAAGGTGGCAGACAATATGAGTTAAAGAGGGGGTTTCCTCGCTAACTAGCCATAGAGATAATTTCCCCCGCCACGTTGGAGACGATTGATTCTCCTCACTCCTGTGCACAAAATGAGCCCGAAGATGGTGACTACCCGCCTCTAGATTAATTTTGAACCAGGCCCAGCTTCCTTCTTGTTTTTCGGGGGAAAGAGCCCTTTCTTGGCCATCCACCCAGACTTTTAACTGCGGAAGAGGAAGACCTTTATCATCGGTTACAGGTTCCAGAAGAAAGGCCAACATGGCCTTCTTCACTGAAGAATGGAGATTAAGGTCAAATTCAAGAAGTCCATCCTCGCTATTGATGGCTGAAGTTTCGACTTTGGTGGCTTCAATAAGCGGGGGTAGTTTCACTTGGCGGGGGGACAATTTTTCTCCCTTAATTTCAACTTCCCCCAGAAACTCAGGATTGAGAAAAAAAGCTGGTTGGTCTCCCGGGTAGCAGACCAGTTCTCCCCTTTGGTCGGATATTTTTTTCCACTCAAATAAGCAGCCGGCAATTAATGGTTTTTGGGCTTCTTCGACCGGATAGATTTCATAAATGGCCGTTTCATATCCGTTAAGAGGAAGCAAAATATCATCTTTGGCTTTGACTAAGGCAGGATAAACCCAAGAAGCCGGGTATTTTCTCTCCACGACCAGGTTGGTAGCCTCGGGATTAAGTCCCAAGGATGGGTTTAATTTTATTCTTAAAATTCGCGGTTCAATAAAAGGATTGCGGGCAGCAATAATCCCTTTTTTCTCTAAGAAATGGACATAGGCATAAGGCTCTCTTTGGCCTGGATCACCGCCGACCATTTCGGTGTGCATCAGCACCGGGAAGCGGTCTTTAGCCCAACGAATAGCCGCCGCCAAAACATCCCATTGGGCATCAGTAAGAAAATCGGGCGAGATATAAAGTTCCCACATGGCTATTCCCCGGGCAAAATAAAGAAAAGCATTATCGGTAAACTCTTCCAGTGATTCTTCGGCTCCCCCTAATTGGTTTAAATGCCCCTTGATAATTCCATGAGTCATCAAGTGAGCAAGGGGAAACCAAAAATCCTGATGTCGCAAATCTTCATAGAGAACATCATCCCGGTAGGTCATGGCTCGGTCACGACGACTGATGGAAGGCACATCGGCATAGCCATAATCTGAACCTTGCATCCAGATAGTATTAGCGTATTTTAACCACCAGGGACTCAACCATGTTCCTGAAGTTATATTCAGAAAAATATCAGGATTTTCCTTGCGGACAGCCTGACAAAGATCAATGACGGCCTCCATCACCGCCCGCCGGGAGTATATCCCCGGCAGATGACCATGGTCAGGTTCACTGCAGGAAAACTGAATTCCATCCCACTTGTAGTAGCCCACTTTATATTGGCGAACAAAATCAGTTACTCTTTGGCGAAGAAGAGCGTGGTATTTTTTACCGGCCACACAAAGTTGATCGCCGACTGTTTCATATTCTTGTTCTCTCATCCAGTTCAACCGCCAATCCCGATGAGAATAGCCTCCAATAGGGCCAAACCAGATGCCCAATTGGCTTCCCATCGCTTCCAGAGCCTGGGAAATTGGTTTAAATCCGGCCGGGAACTGGTCAGGATTAACTTGCCAATCACTCTGGTAAATATCCCAACCATCATCAAGAACAAAAGCATCTAGAGACAAGCCTCTTTTTTTGATTAAACGGCGCCGGAAAGAAGCGATAGCTCGCAAAACATTGGTCTCATTTAAAACTCTAGCTTCGTCTTTGACCATCACCGGAGCTCTTAAATCATACCAACTGTTGTAAAGCAAGTAGGGTCGAGCCGGGGCAACTTTTATTTTCTCTAGGTATTTCCAGAACCAGAGCTTCACTTCCTTGGTCGGAGTAAGGGCCACCACCGCCCATTCACTGGGAATCCAATCTTGAGTAATCTTTAAGCCAATTTCCTGCCCACATCTCAATTCAGCCTGTTGAGTCCCCCTGGACAAGAAATGATTCTCAGCCGTGGGATACTCAAGTCCAACAAAGCCTCCTCCATCGCCTGTTAAAAAAGCAATGGGCTGACCAAATCCGCCAGTTTTAACCAAAGTAAGCTTTCCTCTCTGCTTAGTTAAATAGGGCCATAGCCAGCGAAGGAAATGACCCCGGGAGGAGGAATCTTGAATTTCGAGACGACGACGATAGAAAAAATCCTGAGGATGAAGTTGATAGACTAACTTTATCCTCAGGGAACCTCGATAACTGAGTTTACAAAATAAGCTTAGTTCGACCACTCCAGTGGATAGCTTTCTCACCCGAAAATCTTCCAATACAAAATCGTGCTTAGTTAAAACCACTGGATTAGCAGCATTATTTATTTTGCGGGGAGCCCGCCAACCTGTCCACATCAAGTCAATCCCAAAGCCACCATCCGTGGTTAAGGCCACTTCTTGATGACCAAAAATAGTTAACCAGTCAGCTTGGGCTTTAATGTTTTCGGCCACCAGCTTCTTATTTTTATAGGTAAGAGAAAGGATGATCTGCTGGTTAGTGAGCGTAAATTCTTCAAAATCTTGCACTTGCCGATGTTGGAAAGTAACCTCCTCGGCCGCTAAAAGACAAAAGCTAAGAAACGTAAAGATAACCGAGAATAAAAGCCAAGATAGAGCTATCTTCTTTCTTTTCATCCTCATCTCTCCTTTGGAGAAATCATTTTCCTTTTCTGGCTAAATTATCCCAATATGTTTATGGTGTCAATCACCTGCCCCATTTTTGGGAATCATCGGCGATAATTTCTTAACGGCCACAAAGATCAAGAAACGAACAATATTCACAGGCTTTCCTGGCTGCCAACCTGACAATTTTAGTCCTCGAAGAATCTTTTTTCTCCTCTGCCCCTGGCAGTCTCATCTCTTCGGCAAAAGGAATTTGAGGATTGGTTATCTCCACAAGAAGGCGATTGATTACTTCCGCTATTGTTTTTAATTGGAATTCTCTGCCTTCACCATCTTCAGCCAAGGTAGAATATTCGATAGAAGGATCAATCCTATTTTTCCCCAGAAAAAGAAGTTTTCCTTCAATTTCATGGGGAGGACGACGAAAAGCTTGGGAGGCAATGAACACATAAAGAGGAATTTGTAAACTGTGGATGGCTTCTGGCCAACTGCTCCGATCTTCCAAGTTAAGTTTTTTAAAATTAATACTGTAATTAGCTTCACTAGCCGCAGTTTTATAATCTAAGAGGTAAAGCTTCTTCCCTCTCATTTCCAAGCGATCGACTCTCGCCACAAAAGCAAAGCGGTGGTCGGGAACCAACCAATCTCCTTCGATTTCCTTTTCTAAGCCAATAATAGTGACCGGGTTTTCGGGACGATGGTTTCTAATGATCGGCTCTTGATAACGAAGAATAAAATCTTTGAGATGGCGGAGGACTTGGTGATACATGAGCAGGGCATTTCCCGAGAGGGTAGGACCAAAGATTTCCCGGAAGACACTGGAAGTGATCCTCTCTAACCGATTGAGATCTAATCCGGCCAAGGTTAAGGGTTGGTTTAAATAAGGCTGATAATAATTTTCCAAAATCCGATGAACCAGAAGCCCGACATCCCTTGGCTCCATGGCTTCGGAGATCTCTTCTTTTTCTCTTAGATTCAGGGCATAAGCATAATAGAACTTAAGCGGGCAGTTTAAATAAAGGTCTAAGGACGAGGCCGAAAAACGAAAATTGCGGAAAAAATCCACTATTTCCTGGGTTTTAGGTATACACCTCCCCTTCCTAGGCTTTAAGCTGATTTGATACCGGACCGAGCGAAGTAAGGTGGAAGCATCAGGAATTTTTTCTTTTTTCTGTTTTTTCCAAATAAGCTTTTCTACCAGTCGACTTTTTTCCTTCTCTGAATTTTCAACAAAGAAAAGATGAGCTTGACGGGCCCCATTGATTAAAAGGTTAAAATAATACTCAACCTTTTTCTCGATATCCTCATAAGTGGGTAATCCCAACTGCTTCCGTAAAGCCAAGGGAATCAAAAAATCAATTTTGCTTGTTCCGGGGAGAACATCTTCGTTTAGATCCAGAAAAAAAACTTCTTCAAATTTTAAACCCCTCGTTTCCCAAAACCCCAGGATCTGAAGCCCTTGCAAGGGAGTTCCAGGAAAGGGTACTCGAGCTTCGGTCATTAAATTACGGAAGAGATTAAAATAGCCAAAGTTTTGTTCAAATTGAAACTGACTAAGCTGCGAGCGACCCAACTCTTCGAGCCGGGTCACCATAGCTTCCGCATAACGATGAAAGAAAAAATGCTGGCGAGCCGTTGTCGAGTGGTAGATAAATTCAATAAGGCTAATTATTTTTCGCCCAAATTCCTCGATAGATTCAATCCGCAGAAAAAGGCGAATGGTTTGATTATGGATATTTTTCAAATGCTCTAAGCAAATTGCCGGTTCTTTAACTTCGGCCAAAGTAGAAAATCGGGCTAATAACCTCTTTTGGATAGCAGGGTCATTTTCAATCTCTTCCAGCCTCCAAAAACTCCTGTTTTTTTGGTGGAGGAATTCCTCTTCTAGAGTATGGAACATAATCCGCGTCAAGTCAGCTCGACGAGGTTCAGGAAAAAAAATATTTTTCACGTAGGGATGAAGCACAAATCGAAGGTAATCAGGCAGGTAAAGCCTCCCCTCTTCATCGGCATTTTGAAGCAGGTCAAATAACTTATCGAAAAAACTAAAAAGAGGGGTCCGGCTTAAGGGATAACCCAAGGAAATATTAAAATCATTTTCTTCTAAGGGAGATAAGATAAACTGGTAAAGAGGAAAAAGGGTCTCGACGGCTGGCAGGACAACTACTAATTTTTGCGGCAACATTTTCCGCTCACAACGCTTAAGTTTGTCTTTTAAAAGGCCGTTAAGGGCAAAAATCTGCCCATGAGTATCCGGACTAAGATAGAATTGAAGCGAAGGGGAAGAAGGTTTTGTTTCTTCCCACGCGACTGCCTCTTCAGCCGGAAAACCAAGTTGAAGACCTAGCTCCCCCAATCCTTTTCCTTTAATTAAAATTAAATCACAATTTTCTTTTTCTCCAAGAAGATTAATTACTTGTCGCTCCAGCTCTTGGAGAGAAAAAAAACCGGCAATTATCACCCTCTCCCCTTCTCCAAACTCCTCAAAAGGAAAGTGTTGAATCACTTTTTCGTATCTCGAAGCCAGGGTGGAAGCTTTCCTTTTCTCTAACTGCTCATAAAATTGACGATAGATAGTCGATAATGACTGAAAATGGAGATGAGATTCAGTGGAAAGTTTCTCATCAATTAGCAAATCAATCTCGGCTATCTTTTCGGGGGGAACCGTTGCCTTTTTCAAAGTTTCGAGTTCAGCAAAAATTTTTATCCCCCACGGTAAAAACCGGTCAAGTGTTTGAAAACTCTCGCCACCCAAAGGACTACGGGACTGCCGGTGAAGATCAAAGAGCAAGGCCACGGCGTCTAGGTCGCTGAGGAAATGATCTGCCCTACCTTTTATTTGCCGATACAACTGATTCACTAACTCATCAAGAGTGTATATTTGAGGAGGCACAAAGCTTTTCTTTTCTTGGGCCGCTAAGAACCTTCTTAAATAAAAACCCGGCCGGTACTCAGGAAAAATCACAATGTTGGATGAATAGTCAGTTTCCGCCTTCATAAGCCGGGAAGCAATGAGGGAAATTAGATCATCCTGAGGTTCAAGAAGAATTACCTTCACTTGTAAACCTCCCATTCCCCACTATCAAAGTAGGCGACCAAACCTTGGACTTGTTTTCGGGGAAAAATCTGGCGGAGGAGGCTTAAATATTTTTCCATCTGGCGCTTAATATCTTTTTCAAACTCGGAAAGGGAGGGTGGTTTCCGCCCACTTTTAAAATCAATCACCGTAATTACTTCCTTATCCACGACCACCCGATCTAGTCGAAAAAGCTGTCCTTGTTCATCACAAACTTCTGTTTCTCTCCATACTTGCCGCTCACTATGGGGAAGAAATAAGTCGCGAAGGGGTGGAAGCTCTAAATAACTGGGTATTTTTTCCAAAACTTCCTTTTCCTCCTTGGTTAACTTTTCTTCCTGGCGGCCTAAACCAGCTAACGCTCTCTTAATGACTTGAGGATAGTCATCATCTACCCACTTGATTTGCGCCAATACTTCATGGAGAAACTGACCTCGCCGGAAAGCAGAGGGATGATATTCAACTTTTTGTTTGGGCCGAAGACGAGGCGGGGCAGGCCACCGAAGAAGAGGAAGATCTCCCCGGAGCGGGCGAGCGGGTCTTTTATCTATTTTGGACTGCTGATGATCGATAAGAGGCCCCGCTGAAAGATCCGAGATGCTTTCCAATAAATCAAAAGGATATTTTCCTCCCCTCTTCTTTTTCACCCCTAATAAATACAATTCTTTTTTCGCCCGGGTTAAAGCCACATAAAGGGTGTTGAGACGACCAACACTATCTTTAAGCCGATGTTCCTCGTAAACAGCTTTCAGCCGAAGATCCTTTTCTACTAGTTCTTTATTGAGCCGCAACACATAGCAGTCTTTCTCATCAAAACCTGGGGGAAAAATGTAAAAAGGCGAGGGAAGAAACTTTTCCGGGTAAAGCAAAAGAATCACCACTGGAAAACCTAAACCTTTGGCTTTGTGAATACTCATGACGCGGATAGCATTGACCTCTTCGGAAACATCGATGGACCAACTTTGGTTGGTATCATCACTTGTTTGAGTGAATTCTAGGAATTCCCGCAGATTATTCTTCCCTTGTCCTTCAAACTCGTTAATTACTTCCAACAGTTTGACCCAAGAAGCTTCTTCCTCGGGAAAAGTTTCGAAGACTTCAAAAAGGCGGAAGGTTTCGCCCACTAAGTCATAAAGCGGTGAATAGCCAACCTGGCGATAAGCAGTTTCAAAATAGCCCTTCCATATTTGAGGATAAGCAGAACGAAAGCAACTATAAAGAGGAAAATTTCTTCCTCCTCTGACCTGATGGACAAAAGTTAAGAATTCTTCAGATAAATGGGGATAGCCATCCCGGGTTAATTTGCGAGCTAAGACCTCACCAAGAATGAAGGTAGCAAAATTCAAGTTGTCAGGGGGAAAATCAAGAAAGCGAAGAAAAGCGAATATCTCTCGGACACAAGGTCTTAGTCTAATATCAAGCGAAGAAAAGGGAATGAAATCCAATTTTTCCTCATTAAGCCATGAAGATACTTGTTTGACCGTCTCGTTGCGATAAGTAAGAATAGCTATCTCAGAAGGCTCATAGCCACGATCTAAAAGGTGCCGAAGCAAACTGAGTAAACGACTCTTTTCGGGCTGTTCTTCATTAAAGAGAGTACTAGGAGATTTCCTGCCTTCTTGCCTTTCTTCCCTAGACACCCCCCCTTCCTGGGGTGGGGATTGGCGATTATCATTGCGGCTTGCTTCTTTCTTTTTCTTCTCCTTCGGTTCTTCAATAATCTCCAGGCCCACATATCCTGCTTTTTCCCCTTCACCACCTCGAGCAGGTTCGAATTCAAAGTTATCGAGGCCACTAGCCGCCGCCAAGTCAAAATATTCAGGTGGAACCTTCCTTAACTCTTGAGGCCTCCTCTGACGATCAAGGGGAAATACTTTGCCCACAAAGTCAAGAACTTCTTCTTTACTCCGAAAATTTCTTTTCAGCGTGCGCACCATCACCGAGGCTGAAGGAAAAGGATCTTCTCCTTCTTCCAATCTCTTCATGATCCGATAGTCAGCTTCGCGGAAGCCATAGATTGCTTGCTTGGTATCCCCAACAATAAACAGACTACCTTGCTCAGCCAGCGAGTTGGCAATGAGTGGCCGGAGGTTGTGCCACTGGAGGGGGGAAGTATCCTGAAACTCATCAATGAGAAAATGATATATTTTTTCCCCTAAACGAAAATAAATATCGGGCACAATCCCTTGGGTGATGTAATTAGCAATGGCTTTATTTAAATCTTCGATAAAAATTACTCCTTGCTCTCGTTTCAATGAGTCCAAGATCTTAATAACTTGGCGATAAACCAATATATGGGGCTGGAAAAAAGAAAAGGCATATAACTTGGCCCATTCACAGATTAATTCAACCAGTTGCTTCCACTTGCTGAGAATCAGCTCCTCTTCTCTTCGCCCCCTTTCCTTGATTGGCGGTGTTTTAAAGCTAGCCTTGCCCAGCCGGTTAAAATATCCCTTTTCCACGCCGGGAAGAATTGAGCTGTAAAAAGAACTGCGGAGATTACGTTCACATCCAGACTGGTTAATTAATTTTTCCAAAGAAAAAGCTTCTTTTTTAATTTTCAGCTGCAGTTCTTCTATCGCTGGCTTAAAATCAGTGCTGATTGGCTGGCGATTAAAAGCCTCCAGTTTGGAATACAAATCTCTAAGATTACGGATTAAAGCTGCGCTCGGATCCCATAGATAAGAAGAAGTCTCAGGTGTCATGGAACTGATATCGTCCAGGACTTGACGGAGAAGTTGGGCTTCCCTCGTCTTTTCGGTTACCGGCCGGATAAAGCGGGAAAAGGCATATTCTAAATAAGGCGAAGCATCGAAGACAATCTCGAAGTCAGGTTGATAGCCCAAATCAATAGCGGAAGCTCTAAAAATAGTAGCCATAAAACTATCTATGGTTTCCACTTGAAAATCAGAATAACGATTTAGAATTTCTTCAATAACAAGGGCAGCTTTTTTTCGAATATCTTTGATTGACAAACTAACCACTTGAGCAACTTGCTGAAGAGAAGGAGAATCGCCAAAATAGCATTTCTTCAGCCAATCAAGAACTCTGAATTTCATTTCCTTCGCCGCATTGCGCGTAAAGGTTATGGCCAAAATATTTCTTAAATCAGCATTGGTTTTCTGAGGAATAAGAGGAGAAAGCAGGAATTGAATAAACCGCAAGGTTAAAGCATGGGTTTTTCCCGTTCCCGCTGAAGCCTTAATTAAAATAAAATGGGGAAAATTAAGATCCTTGTCTAGGTCAAGAGGAGGAGATTCTCTATCCCTGAGATCTCCTTGGGAATTAATCCTTTTGCTCATTTAGTTGATAATTTATTATTATCTTTTATTATTGTCAACCATTAATCCTTTCCTGTAGCTAGTATAAATCCAATCTCTCCGGAAGGAAAGAGATAATTATGATTGATTAGGCTTTTCCTCATGGGCACCGGAAGATGTAACCATGAAAAACAAAAAACAAAGATGTTCATTTTTCCCTCAGGCATCTTATCTGGTACCACTTCCCTCCCCTAAGGCCCAAACTTACCTCCATTTATGATTGATGGTTATCACCACATATCCTGGACCAAGATAGGCCATGCTTAATCCACAACCAGAAGAAACCCTTTTAGATATTCGCTCTCAGGATGAAAAATATTAAGCGGATGGTCAAAAGCCAAGCGATGACGTTGAAGAAGGCGAACCAAGCGACCCTCCTGTTGAGCGGCTTGAAATATTAATTTTTGAAAGGCACTCCCGCTTACATAATAAGAACAAGAAAAAGTCATCACTAGGCTTTCGGCGGGGACCCGGCGGAAAAGCAAGCGATGAAGTTGTTTCAATCCCCGATATGCTCCCGGCAAGTCGCTTTTTCGCCGGGCAAAGGAAGGCGGATCACAAATTATTAAGTCATAAGAAAGGTTTTCTTGATGTAAAAACTTAAAAGCATCTGTTCTAACAAGGTTGACCCGATCCAAAGAGAAACCATTAATTTCAAAGTTTCTTTGCGCTAAATCTAGAGCAAAAGCTGAGGACTCAACAAGGGTGGCCTCCTTGGCTCCCCCAGAGAGAGCATAGACAGAAAAGGCTCCCGTGTAAGAAAAAAGGTCAAGAACTCGCCGGCCAGAAGCAAAATTTTGAAGGAGCTCCCGCATACTTCGTTGATCAAGAAAAAAACCAGTCTTTTGTCCCCGGGGAATATTGACTAAAAATTTTAAACCATTCTCTTCAATCTCAACCTCTTCTACCGCCCCCCCATATATTAAACCTTGAAACGGAGCCAAGCCTTCTTCCTTTCTGGCCGGAGAATCTGACTTTTCATAAATCGACCGGGGTTTTATTTTTCCGACCAGCCAATGGATAACTCTCTCTTTGAGTTTAACCATTCCCAAAGTTGAAATTTGGAGCAAGAGAACTTCCCCATATTGGTCAACCACTAGGCCGGGGAGAGCATCACCTTCGGCATTAATCAAACGGCCAGCATTAGTCCCTGCTAAAAGCTGTCTTCTCATCTCCACGGCTCGGTCTAAATTCTCTTCCATCGCCTCCCAAGGATCTTGCCGGCCAAAGCTGACCATTCTTCCGCACAACGAACAACGACGATTAAAATAGCCATACCCCAGAAGTTCTCCCTCGTGACTAACTACTGGCAGCAGATCACCGTCTTCAAATTCTGGGTATTGAGCTACCGCTCCGGAAAATATCCAGTGATGGCGATTTCTAACTGATTTATCCCGGCCTTTTTTTAAAACAACGGGCTGCCTTTTAATCAATTACCGCCTCCTGGTTTGAGCAATCAAGAAACAACAATCATTATTGCTTGGGGACCGTCAAATTGTGTTTTTTCTTTAGCTGGTCAACAATAAGGAAATCAGGTTCAGCCAAAGGGTAGTCTCTTATCTCTTCTAATCCGAGCCACTTGACTTGTTCATGATCAACAGGTTTGATTTTTCCTTTTTTCCATTTAGCCCAATAGACAAAAAACAGGAGATCCAATCCTTTTCTCTGAAAAGGAAAGCTTAAAAAAAGCTCTCCTACTTCAATCTCAACACCTAATTCCTCCTTCAACTCCCGCCCCAGAGCTCCTTCTGGTTTTTCTCCTTTTTCCAGCTTTCCACCTGGAAATTCCCAACAACCTCCATGAACCCCGCCCTTTTTCCGCTGAGCGAGAAGAAACTTTCCCTTTTGTTCAATAACCGCCGCTACCACCTTAATCATCGTTTTTTTATTATACTTCAACCACCAGGAAAGTGTCTTGCTTAACTTAGTCTTTCTCCTTTTTTTCTTTTCTCTTTTACTTGCTTCGGAGAGAAGGGTCACCAGGAGGAAGAGACAAAGGAACAGTCAACCAGCTTAGGTCGTCCATCGTGACCCACGCGAACTTTCCCCCGTAGGTAGCCTACGGGAAGACCATGGAGAAGGCGACAGGGCTGATCGCCCACCCCTTCGAGAAGACCGGTCTCGTCTTCGAAGAGGAAAAAAAATCTCTTTCGTCCATTAACCGCCTTCAGCCGGGCATCCACCACTCGGACCAGAAGCTCTACTTCTTGCCCCATCCTCGACCTTAAATCTTTAATCCTCAAGCTGGGCCGCTTCACCTCCACCAGGGCCAGCAGGGGCATTTGAGGAGAAAAACCCAAAGCCTCCCAAACCATTCGTTGTTTTTGGGTCTCCTCTAGGTCAGTTACTTCGTTTACCTCTCTTATTCCTTGGAAATACTGCAACACTTGCCTGGAGCGGCGCTGTTCAAGAGAATCTAAAGCCCCAGCTTTAATCAAAGCCAGCAAATCAGCTCGTGAGGGGCGGACCCGGCAGATAAAATCCTCGACTGAAACAAAGGCCCCCTCCTCCTCTCTCGCTTGGGTTATCCGCTGGGCGGTTTTCCGCTGCAGTCCCTTGATCGATAGAAACCCCACCCGAATACTTCCTTTTTCCATCGAAAAGCCCAGCTCACTGCGGTTAACATCAACTCCCCGCAGAGGAATTTTCCACCGACGAGCTTCTTCAATGTATTCAGCCAAATCATAATAGCCACCGCCAGCATTAAGAACAGCCGTTAGATAGGCCAGCGGGTGATGGGTCTTAAGATAAGCCGCTCGGTAAGCCATTAAGGCGTAAGAAACACTATGGGCTTTATTGAAAGAATAAGCGGAAAAAGCTTCCAGTAGCCGCCAGAGACGCTGGACCTCAGTGGTCCTATAACCTCGCTCTTTGGCTCCGGTTAAAAATTTTTGTTTAAGCGCAGCCAACTCGGGTGATGATTTAGCTTTCAAGGCCCGCCGCAGAGCATCTCCTTCTTCCGGAGGCAATCCAGCTACTCGCTGGGCAACTTGCATAACCTGTTCCTCATAAAGGAGGAGACCATCCGTCTCCGGCAAAATCTGGCGGAGAAGCTCATGGCGGGCAATCCACTTTCCCTCCCGCTGCCGCAAGAGAGCTTCTTTCATGCCGCTTTCCGTGGGTCCAGGTCGGATTAAAGCTAAGGCTTTGACCAAATCGTGGATTGAAGAAGGCTTCAGACGCCAGAGAAGGTTCATCATCGCGGGGCTTTCAATTTGAAAACAGCCAATGGTCCGCGCCTCTTGGAGGAGTCGAAAAGTAGGCCGATCATTAAGGGGAATTCGTCGAAGCTGAAGAGACTTCATGGCTGCCGAGATGGCCGTCAAGCCCCGGACCGAGAGAAGATCAAGCTTAATCAGCTTTAAATCTTCGACAGCATCCCGGTCAAAATGACACAACCGATATCCCCGGGCAGACTCACCCAAAGGAAGATAGCGCTCGACCGGGGCAGGCGTGAGGATCACTCCCCCAACGTGAAGAGAAACTTCGGCCAAAGCGTCTTGGAGAGACGCCGCCATTCGCCAAATTTCCAGGCATCCTGGTGGAGCCTGGCTGGGAGTTAAGTCCCGAGGTTCAGCCCATAAAGGAAGGCGACGGCTGAGGGAGCGAGCCTCTTCAGGAGAAAATCCCCAAGCGCGCGCTGTTTCATAGATAGCCGAACGGGCCCGGTAGCTTTTTAGACTACAAACAAAGGCCGCTCCACTAGAGCCCTGGCCATATTTTTCGAGCACATAGGTCAAAACCTCATCCCGGCGGGTAGAATCGAAATCAAGATCAAAATCAGGAGGGTCAGGCCGGCCAGGATTAAGAAATCGTTCGAAATAAAGATCGAAGCGCAACGGATTAGCGGGCGAAATTCCCAGAAGATAAGCCAGATAAGAGGAGGCCCCAGACCCCTTCAGGTTGTAAAGAATCCCCCGGCGGCGAGCGAAGCGAACCACATCATAAACAATCAAGAAATAAGGGGCAAAACCAGAGGCTTCCACCACTTCTAGTTCACGGCGCACCCGTTCTCGTTCCTGCCAACTAAGACCGGTCCTTTTCTCGAGCTTACGCCTCACCACCTCTCGTAAAGAAGAGGAAAACAGGTAAGGAGGAAGAGAAGGGACCAAGTTGGCCAAGGAAAAGGTGCATTTTTCCACTACTGCTTGAGTTCGCTGAAAAAGGGGCTTAACTTCCTCTCCCCACTTTTTCCCAACCAATTGAGCCTGCTCCGGTCCGACCAGAGAAATTAATTTTCCCCGGCGTTGCCATTCGGGGGGAAAAGCTACTTTGTGGTGGATGGCTGCCAAAAGCACCAGCCGGTAAGGGTGCTCAACAAATTTCAATGGATTAGCCCAGACAACAGGTCTCCCCAAGTACCGGCCCCAAGCCAAAGCGCGGGGAATGTTCGTCCAGTCAGCTCCAAGGTAAACATCATCGGGAGCTACTTCTTCTAGCAACGGCTCACCCTTCCAGGACTGGGGATCTTCGCTCCAGGGGAAGACAATCGTCACCAGCCCGACTGGGGGGCGGAGAGTTCGGGAGTTGAGAATTTCCATCAAATTCCAGTAGCCTTCCCGATTCTTAACCAGAAACACAAATGTTTTGCCTTCCAAAGACAGCTCGCAACCAAACACAGGCCTTATTCCTTCCTGGGAGGTTATCTCTTTCCATTTGGACCATCCATAGAGATTGGCTACATCGGTCAAGGGAACGGCTTGTAATTTTTGGCGTCTGGCCCAGAGGGCTAATTCTGTTCCCAAAATTCCCCCTTGACCTTGGCTAAATACCGAATGGACGCGCAAGGGAACCCACTTCATGGAAACCAACCTTTCTCTTTAGCCTTTTTATTTGGTCAAGGAAGCTGTTTTCAACACAAAACCTCTTTTTGCTTCCAAAGGATAGCACCGCTCGAGAAGCCTTTCTCGCATAGTGAGCACAGCGGCAAACCCATACTTTCGACGGAGCTCAGCCACGGCTTGCCCGAGCTTTTCCTCGCGTTCCTCCAGAGACTTAAATAGAGCTAGCGGACGACAAGGGGTCAATTGCGTGGCTTTCACGCCGATTAACCGGAGAGCCAAGCGAGGGGCCGGAAAAAAGGAGAGGAATAAATCCTGCGCAACCCGGTAAATTTCTCCCATCGTCTGCAGGGGTAAGGCCACCAGGCGGCGTCGCGTTTCGGTCCGGAAATCAGCATATCTTATTTTGACTTCCACCCCCTGAGTATAAAGGGCTTCTTCCTGGAGAGCTACCGCGAGGCGATCACAGAGATAAGCTAGATGAGCCAAGAGAAGTTGCTCATCCCAGATATCCTCGAGAAAAGTAGTTTCCCGGGAAAAAGATTGCGGCTGGCGACGAAATCTAACCGGCCGGGCGTCAAGGCCTCGAGCTTGCCAATAAAGTTCATCTCCGTTAAGGCCGAAGAGAGAGCGCAGAGCCGAGCGAGGAAAAGACCACAGATCCCCTACGTGCTGCACTTGGAGCAAATTAAGCACCGTTTGGACTTTAGGCCCTACGCCAGGAAGATGTTTGACCACCAGCTGGTGCAGAAATTCTTTTTCTTCGCCTGGCTCTATCTCCATTAATCCGCCGGGCTTAGCCTGGTTAGTGGCTAGCTTGGCCAGAAGTTTATTCGGCCCCACTCCCACTGAAACGCGAAGCCCAAGTTCCCTTTCTAGCTTTCTCTTCAGGGAACGAACAGCCTGAGAAAAAGAAGGATAAAGGTAACGGCAAGAAGTCAAATCGAGGTAAGCCTCATCTAAGGAGGCAACTTCTAAATCAGGAGTGACAGAAGCCAGCAAAGAAAAAAACTTCTCCGAAAATGAACGATAAAGATGATAATTTCCCCGCAGAAAAACTCCTTGAGGGCAAACTCGAAAAGCTTGCCGCAGAGGCATTCCCGAGTGAACACCGAAGCGACGAGCCTCATAAGAAGCCGTGGCCACAACTCCCCGTTCGTGAGGAAGCCCCCCGACAATAACTGGTTTTCCTTCCAGAGAAGGGTTCAACAAAACCTCGACCGCAGCAAAAAAGGCATCAATATCAATATGAACGATAAATTTTCGTTTCATTAACCTTCCTTTCCCGAAGGAGAAACTCCTCCCCTTTTTTTAACGATCATTAATTCGTTAGAGGGGTAAGCCTTAGTACTTCCGCAGAACTCCGACCACCCGGCCCAGAATGCGAAGTTCTTTCACTTCCAGGGGAGAAAAGGCCGGGTTTTCGGGTACCAGCCAAACTTGGCCGTTCTCCACGCGAAGCCTTTTCAAGGTTACGGAACCATCATCCAGTTGAGCAATGACCATCTCGCCCGTCTGGGCCGTGTTGGTCCGCTCCACCAGGACCAAGTCACCATCGTCGATGTAGGCGTCAACCATACTTTTCCCCTCGACCCGAACGCAGAAGATGTTGCCCCTTTTACGGCCGATCATCCACTCCGGAACATCCAGGCCTTCCCCCGTAAGATCAAAAGCTTCCCGGGGATGGCCGGCCGGGACCAACCCGGCTAGAGGCACTTCTACTGTTGCCGGGAAAGCGGAAACCCCGAGAACTTCCAGTTGGCCCCGGTGGCGACGGAGATAGCCTTTCTTTTCCAACGCCACCAGATGCTTAAACACTGCCGAGGGAGACATAATTGCCAAGCGGCGGCCTAGTTCCCGAATACTGGGAGAATAACCATACTCGAGGATGAAATTACGCACAGCAGCCAACACCTCAGCCTGACGCTTGGTCAAGGCTTTTCTTCTTGTGTTCACCATTTTGTTCACCATATCTAATATAATTTTCGCTTTAGCTTTTGTCAAGGGAAAATTAAAAAAATATTCTCGAGAGGAATTAAAAAGGGCAGTTATTTCTCCCCTAAGAAGTGACCAATTTTATCCAAATACTCCCTAATGGGTAATCGCTGAGGACAATGCTCCTCACATTCACCACATTCGGTACAATCCGTGGTTCTTTGGCCCTGCAACCATCTCTCTTCATTGCCAAGGTAAATTTGATAAATCCGGTGAGCCTCCTCGGGCAGCTTCATCCGCACTTGGTCCCACATTTGGGCGTAGAGATGAATTTGAATGCCTTGCGGACAATACTCTAGACAATAGCGACAACCGGTACAGAAAGCTTCTCCTAAAGCTTCATAGCGTTTAAGAATCTTTTGAACTATCTCGGGATCAGGCTTTTGCAGGGAGTTGACGGTAGCCACATTGGCCTTGACCTCCTCAGGATTTTTCATCCCGGAAAGCACCACCGTTATTTCCTCATGGGCTAGGTTAAAGCGCAAAGCGGTGGCGATGAAAGAGCTGTCTGGTTCATCTTTTAACTTCTCCAGTTTGGCCTCATCACGAGTCAACAATCCTCCTCCCAAAGGGTTCATGGTCACCACTCCCCATCCAGCGGCGGCGGCCGCTTTCAGGCCTGCCTGACGGAAAGTATGATTAATAATGTTATATCCCAAAGTAATCCCCTCAAAGGCTCCATCCTCAACTATTCGGGCTATATCTTCGCCCGAAGCATGACTGGTACAACAAAGATGGCTGATTAAACCCTGTTCTTTTGCTTGCCGAGCCCCTTCATAAGGTCCTCCCGGAGCCATAATTCGTCGATATTGTTCCAAATCCATTATGTTCCACATATTGTAAAAATCTATCCGCTCTTTGTTTAGCCGTTTTAGCTGGGACTCAATCCGCCGGAGGACCGCCTCGGCTGTGGGGTCACTGTAGATGGTTGATTTAGTCGAAATATAGACTTTTTCTTTTTCCTGAGGGGGCAGCTCAACTAAGGCTCGACCCACAAATTCCTCTGATTTATCCTGACAATATCCTGGTGCGGTATCTAAATAATTTATCCCTAACCGAAGGGCCGTGAGAATGGTCTCGATGGCCAGCGATTCATTCTGAGGATCAAACCTCATGCACCCCAAACCCAGGACTGATACCTCTTTTCCTGTTTGACCAAATTTCTTGTAGCGCATAGCCTTTTCTCTATTGATTTCCACCTTTCTTGTCAAGCTTTAGTTATCGATTTTTTAGCTTCCCGGCCAGGATCATTGCTTCTCTAAGAAAGCAGCCAGGAAAAAAAATGGAAACCAAGCCTTATTTTCCGATTTGAAAGTAATTTTAATTACAGGTTCATAAGGAAAATAGCTTTAATATCCCTATTCATTCGTGTCCCAAAGATATTTCTGCATTTTGGGTAATTTATTGAATTCAATTAAATTACAATGAAATATATCATAAGCGATTTGAAACAAAATTCCATTTTTTCATCGTGTAACTTCAACAATATCAACACAAATTTTTCTGTTTAATAAACGTTGGGTCAGTAATGATCCCTATTAATAATTTTTATCGGACAGGTTCACCATCTGGATATTTGCCTATTATCTCAGCGGGAATCTCATAAACTTTATCCCATCCTCCTAATCTCTGAAGAACAGCAGGGGAAGTCACGCCTCTTTTCTTCCCGTTTTCAATCAAATAAACAGGCCGATTGGGGCGGTTGCTCATTTCAATAACCAAACAACCCTCAAAATTAAGCTCAATCGGTTCCCCTCTGGTCATCCGAGCTAGGGTTTCTTCCCGAACCTGAACCAGGTATTTCCAGGGGTCCCTGCCTCGCTTTAATTGATAATTGTAACGATAGAGACTTTCCAAATCGTGAAAAGGCCGCAAGACATATTCTCCCAACCCCTGGCGTTCAATAAGATACACTGCCGAACCGCGGCCTTTAACATATTTCTGGTGAAGATAAGGCAGGCTATCCTCAGAAGGCCACTGGGAAAATTCTCTCTCTATCTGCTCGAGAATATTATTTATATCTCTTATTTGGTAAGGCCGGAGTTGTGCTGTGGTCATCGTTTCGTCCAATTCCTGAAAAGCTCTGACTAAATAAAGAAAAGCTTGGTAAAGACTGGTTCGTAGATAGCTCCCCCGAAAATAGCCTGATTCTTCGGCCGCCAGACGAGAAAAAAGGCGGCAACTGGAAGCAAAGGCCTCTGATTTAAAAAGAACTGCTTGTTCATCTTGACTAATCGTCTGATCTAACCCTTTAAAATGTTCATAACTGGAAGCAGCTAAAGCTGAAGCCATCTTTTCTAACTCTAGACTTAGATTATAAATTTGAATTCGTTCATCCCCCCAAAGAGGAACCAGCATTAACAGGCTTAAGCCCAACCCAAAAAACAATAAAAATGATTTTGGCTTCATCTTCTCCTCCTTCCCTCGTCTTTCAAATTTTGGTGGATATATTTTTTATAGCTAGAAAAAGAATGAATAGCAACTCCCACTAAATTGGAGAATGAAGCTAGTCGATGCAAAGCTAAGTCAATTTCTTGACGGAAAATTCGAAAGGGAGAACCAAAAAAAGTAATCTTGGCAGCAGGCACGTCTTCTTGTTTCCATTCTATCAGTTTAACTTGAGGGAAAGTGCTTTCTCTAGCTAGGGAAGGGTCTTTTTTCTCCCAAAAAATTACCCATTTTTCACCCTGATCTTCAACCCATATTGCCGATTTTCCCTTTCCAAAAACAGAAAACTCATACAAAGTTTCATCTGGTAAAGGGCCTGTTTCTACCCCCAGCCAAATCGGTTTTTCTCGTTTGGCAGCATATTCCAGCTCATTTTTTATATGCTCAATAAGGCCATCCGCCCCATCAGCTACTGTCCGATAATCCATGACGACAACTTCATCCACGAGATCAATGATCGTTCGATCAAATGTTTGATCTTCAACCTCGGCAATGGGCTGAAAATACTTGTCCTGATTATCATACCAAAAAGGGATATCCACCCCGAGGCAAAACTCTGATTGAGGGTTTGAGTCCTGAATGATTTTCTTGTTCTCGAGAAGAAAATCTTTATATTGTTCCAAAATAGCTTGTTTCCGAGAACTGAAAAATCCAGGAATTAAATAAGGTTCAATATCATAATGAATCCCCTTGAATTGTTCCGGGAAAGGATGGTTTTGGTTATAGGTGAGAAGAGCAGCTAGGAGACTTAAATTCAAACCATGCCAGGGAGATAAAGCATGCTCGGGACGACCAACAAGGGCCTTAACCTTTATTCCCGCCCGATTAAACCTCGCCAGAAGAGGAGCAAAATTATTTTTTGGCCACCGTAGCCTCCAGTTAGGAAAACGATCATTTTTATCGGGCCGAAAGAGAGGATCATCAGGCTCAATAGTAAGCTGCGGATAGTATTCTTCAGGCCAGGTCAATTGCCAGAGGCCATTTTGGTCCTGGTAGAGATAGGGTATTTGCAAGAAGACGTCAGTAAAGCCTTGTTCCTGCATAAAATCTATATCTTCTTGCAATTTCTGTTCATCTCTAAGCCATTCCAGAACTTGTCGGTGCCAGGCCCAAGTAGCTTTTTTCCATTTTTTGATCGAGGGGAAAAATGGTGTTTTTGGTCGACCCTTTGGCCTTAAATCAATCTTCTTCTCTTTGGTCAAGGCAATGTCTTTGATGGCCATCTCCCCTTTTCCATGACCTTCAACCAGAAACACGAGACTGGCTAATTGTTGCCAGTTAACCTGGGAGGAACTAAGCGGTATCCAAACTTCCTGCCATTGAGAACTAAGACGTCCTGTGGGGAGAAAGGAAAGCAAATCTCCTAAAACAACAGCGTCTTCTTTTATCTCCCACTCGGCATCAGCGACGGCAATTTTCACTCGGGAGGCATCATCTCCTCGGACGTAAAACCTTAGATACTTAAAAGGCGAGGCATTAAGGTAAATTCTCTCGGAAGGAGGAAGCTTATAATTAAAAAAATGGATCCAGAAACCAGCGTAACCTCTCCCTGCAGAATCCGGTCTTAAACGAAATGAAAAATCCAAGTACGTCTCCTCGTGGTTAGTTTTGAGGGAGACCTGGGCCCAATTAGGCCTTTTAAAAAAGGGAGCATAATAACCATCTAAATTATTCTTAATACCTAAAGGATCCCATTTAAGAAAAAAAGCATTTCCCATTAAGTCTGGAATCCGACTCCGGGGCCGATCGGGATAAACAACTTGAGGAACACTATCTCTGATCTCATTCACCTCCAATCTGTCTCCATTTTGGTCATGGATAATGGTGAGTCTAACATAGCTAATTGCCTCCAAAGCCTTTAAATCCCAGTCTTGAGGACTTATAACCTTCATCAATAGACGATTCGGGACTTTGATAGGCTTTGGATTGGTAAGCTGTAAATCATTCTCAGTTTCTAAATTTCCCCTTTCTTGAAATGGATCTGAACCTCCGCCCCTTACGGCCGAATTCAAAGCCAGACAAAAGAAACCCAGAAATAACAAAGTAATTAAAACAAAACCAACCCGTTTTAATGTTATCCCCTGGAAGCCAGGCCAATTAAGGATTGAAAACTTGATCACTCTTTTTTTACCAATGTTTATTTATCGGTTTTAGTCGATCCTCTTTAAAGGGAAAATAAAATTTCATTATTCTCTGAAAACATTGGTCAGAATGATAATTCGCTCTCGACAGCAAAAGCATATTGTTTTTAATCAAAGTTAATCAAAACTGAAACCCAGGTTATCATCACTCATGAGCATTTTCTCCCCTCTCTGCCTCCTATTTTTTCCCTTTATTTTTATTGTCATTTCCTATTATTATCTCCCCCTCTTACAATTTCCATCCCCCAGCGACAACTAGATTAGCGCCTGTTATATAAGCCGCATCTTCGGAAATAAGGAATCTCACTGCTGGCGCTACTTCTTCCACTCGACCCAACCTTCCCATGGGCACCTTAAACGAACTAGGCAATTCTCCGTCTTCCAGCAATCCCGGAGACACCATATTAACGGTAATGCCAAAAGGCGCTTCGCTCCTGGCCACGGTTCGAGTAAGAATCAGGAGGCTCGTCTTAGCCATGGCGTAAGGTAAAATAGTGGAATAAGCTGTCAATTCCTCGACCCGACTATAACCTAAGTTGACAATTCGACCCCACTTCTTTTCCCGCATCGCCGGGAGAACCGCTCCAATGATTTCCCAGGTGCTAAGCACATTCTGCTGCCATATAGATTCAATCTCTTCTCGAGTTAATTCCTCCCATGGTTTAACCAATATAGGTCCAAAGTTATTGATCAAAATATCTATCTTTCCTAACCTCTTTTCCACTTCCCTGACTAGCTTTTGGCCCGCGCCTGGGTGGGATAAATCGGCCGAAAAAATATCACTTTGCAGGTTTTGCTTTTTTAACTTCCTCGCCAACTCCAAGGCTTTCTCGTGTTGGGAATAATAATGAATGGCCACTGCCTTGACTAATCCTTCTAAATGAAGAGTTAAGGCTTGACCAAGTTCGGAAGTGGCTCCGGTGATTAGGGCTACTTTCTTCATTATCTTCTTCTGGCTATTAATTCAAAAAATGCAAATTAAAGCCTGCTTGTAGTCTAATTGGATTACGGGGTCTAAATCAACCTCTAGATTCATCATTATCAACTCCTTGTGGCTATTTTTTTGCCACCATGGCCTTTTTCCTGGCGAATTAACTTAATCCTGTTTTCTTTTTTCTATCATCTATTCAAATTTTCTTTTAATCTTCTTCTTTTTATTTAAAATGTTAGGGAGCAAAAATCTTCTTGCCCAGTCGAAGTTTACCTCCTTCTTAAATCTAGTTCATAAGCCTGGTTCTTTCCTTGGCCTCAGGTAAATATTTATTTAGCTACATCTAAGATTTCATAATACCCTAATAAAATTTACTTTTGAATACATCTTCTTCTCTCTGCCACGCTTTCCCTTTAGCCATATTTTTCCCTTTTCTGCTCAACTTCTAATAGTATTTGACTTTAGTAAGGTACTCAGGATATAAAATATTGCCGGTATTAATTAATTTTTTACTAAGGATTTAAGTCATCAATGGCTAAAAAAGAAATGAAAAAAATCTTAATAACCGGTGCTCTGGGACAAATCGGAACTGCTCTGCTTCCAGTTTTAATCAAAAAGCATGGGGCAGCCAACGTGGTGGCTTCCGACATCAAAACAGGGCTTCCCGAAAACATTAGTTCTGCCATTCATTGTGAAAACCTCGATGTTAGAGACGCCACTAAACTAGCCGAGATTATTCGTCAACACCAGATTGACACCATCTATCATCTGGCCGCTATTCTTTCAGCCTCGGGAGAAAAAAATCCTCAACTGGCCTGGGAAGTAAACCTCCGCGGCACTTATAACGTTCTTGAAGTTGCCCGGGAAATGGACATTTTTCGGGTTTTTGTCCCCAGCTCCATCGCTGTTTTCGGACCAGACACTCCAAAAGAAAACACTCCCCAAGATACCATCCTTCGACCCCGGACAATGTATGGACTGACCAAAGTGGCTGGAGAACTTTTGGGAGAATATTATGTCCATCGTTATGGGCTCGATGTTCGGGGTTGCCGCTACCCGGGAATCATCAGCTATGAAGCTCCGCCTGGCGGAGGAACCACGGATTATGCTGTCGAAATTTTTTATGAAGCTGTTAAACATCGCCAATATACCTGCTTTGTAAGCGCCGAAACAAGGCTCCCGATGATGTATATGCCCGACTGCCTTAAAGCCACCATTCAGCTCATGGAAGCCGATTTTTCACGTTTAAAACATCACACGGGTTTTAACATCTCGGCCATGAGCTTCTCAGCCGGAGAATTGGCGACGGAGATAAAAAAACATCTGCCTGATTTTAAATATTCCTTCCAACCTGATTATCGGCAAAAAATTGCTGAGAGTTGGCCCTCTTCCATAGATGATTCTGCCGCCCGAGAAGAGTGGGGATGGGAGCCTGATTATGACTTAGCGGCCATGACCAATGATATGATTAAGGTGCTTACGCAACGTCAGCAGCAAGGACTACTTTAGTTTTAATCATAAGTTCCACCACCAAAGAAATACCCGCAGGGGAAAAATATCTAGCCATAAAATAATATTTAATGAGAAAGAGAACATTACCCTGGTTCATTTGCGCTTAACTATTCTTATTTTAACCAAATTCCAAAATTACCCCTGTTGGTAAATAGGTAAGCTGTCATTTACTTTTATCTGCCACTTTTTTTTGCCCTTGTCCCAAAGCCTATTTTTTAATTGTCACTTGTTTTTTCGTCTCGTGACTAAAAAAATAGGTAAAAAGGTGAACTGTCACCAGTTTCAAAAAATAGGTAAATAGGTGAACTGTCACCGATTTTTACAAGTAAGTATTTTAATTGCTCGCGGAATAACTTTAATTTTAATTTCTCTAACTTCTTCTTGTTTCGAATCAAAAAGGCGCTCTCCATCTAATTGAAGAGCTAAGGGGTGAGAAGAAAAAAGTCGAAAAGAATTTCCTTGAAGATAAGTTACTTCCTGAGCTTGGAGGTGACGGCCCTCTCGCATGGCTTGGTAAAGCTTGGCCAGCTGAGCTAGGTGTTTAGGCCTAAAGACAAAAACCTCTAACTTTCCATCATCAACCTGGCCTAAAGGATTTATCTGCTGCCCGCTGGCCCAATAATTGGTATTACTGATGACTACTAGAACCGGGGTAGTTTGAATTATCCTTTCGTTCTCTTCTAGAGAAAGGGAAAAGGGGACCTGCCGGTGAAAATAAGAAGAAAGTATTCCCCAGCCGCCTATAAACGGGCTCCAGCCGCGGAGAAAAGGAAAGCGTTTTAACCATTTTTCGACAAAGCGGTTAACCGTAACTCCCAACCCAAGGCTCACCTGTCCCAGAAAATAGCGGCGCAACTCCCCGAAGACAAAAATCGCTCCGACATCAACTTCTCGACTAACTTTTTTTTGCAGAGCTGATCCCAAGCTTTCTAGGTTAAGAAAGCCGAGCTGGCGAGCGATATCATTGGAGGACCCAACTCCAAGTAGTCCCAAAATCGGTCGCCTAGAAACTGGCATTACTTCATTAAGCACAAGATGAAAAGTTGTATCCCCCCCTGCACAGAGAACATACTGATAAGTAGAGCCAACATGACGGGCAAGCTCAAGAAGATGAGCTTCGCTTTGAGACTCAAAAAAATCAAAAGTAATTCGGTGTTTTTTTAATTCCGCTAATAAGGTTGGTTTAATTTTGCGAGCTTGCCCCCAAGCCGCTCCAGGATTAAAAATAACCGCAATCTCGGCCATCGTCTCTGTGCTTACTTGGTGAGAAAAAGCGATATTCTCTTTACTCCGCCCCAATCTAACCTAAATCTTGACGAAGCTTGGCCAGTAATTGAGGTAAGAGAAAAGCTCGCTGGTGAGTCTCAGCATTATAATACTTTAACCCCTTGGGTGGTTTTCTCTTTATCTGCCGCGGATCGATTTTGTCACTTAAGAACACATAACCCCATTCTCCAGCCGGATAAGTAGGCACGGGGCTGGTATAAAAATAAACTTTACTGAATATGTCCTTTAAAAAAGTAAACTTTCTGACCAATTCTTCCTGGTGAAAAAAGGGTGAGCCCATTTGAGCCACAACTATGCCTTGAGTGGTAAGTTTGGACTTTACAGCCAGATAGAACTCCTGTTCATGAAGACTTACCGATGGCCCTACCGGTTCCGAAGAATCGACAAGAACCACATCATATTTTTCTGATGCCTTGTTCACAAAATTAAAACCATCATCAATAAATAAATTAACCCTTTCGTCCCCTAAAAGCTTTTTCAACCAGGGGAAATACTTTCGGCAAACATTGATTACTTCTTCATCAATTTCAACAAAGTCAACCTTCTCCACTGAATAACGAAGTATCTCCCTGACCACTCCCCCATCGCCTCCCCCGATGACCAAGACTTTTTGAGGGTGGGGGTGAGCTATTAAAGCAGGATGAACCATCATCTCATGATAATAAAATTCATCTCTTTCCGTAGTTTGAACCAAGCCATCAAGAAACAAGATCCGGCCAAAAAATTCATTCTCAATGACTTCAATCCGCTGATACTTTGAGTTCTCAGCATAAAGGACTTTCTGAACTTCAAAAAAAAGGCCACAGCTATTGGTATGATATTCTTTTTTTTCTAACCAGAAGGAATCAAACTTTTCTCTTTTCATGGTTTATAGCGTCCAAATAAATGGATTATCGTCAGTCAGAAGTCGCCCTCGTTTAAAATTTTCTAGAAGATACCGAGGCAAAGCAAAGAGACCATGATGAAGACCGGGATAATAAAACCTTAATCCTTTAACTTGCCGGGCCTCTAAGCGGTCTTTAATCTCTTCCGCGGATAAAGAGAGCGGATCAGGCTTTAACGAGGCACAGATAAATCCCCACGGCAAACTAAAGGAGAGAATAAAACTCCAATAGGGCCGCACCACTGGAAAAACACTTTCCAGAGTTTTCACCAGTGAACTCATAAACTGGGAAAATTTTTCATCAGCACTACCAGCCTGAAGAACCCATACTCCCTCGGGGGTAAGTCGCCTTTTAACCAACTCAAAAAATTCCTTGGTAAAAAGATAAACCGAAGGCCCCCCGGAAACAGGTTCGGTTAAATCGGAAATAATAACGTCATACTTTTCCTCATTTCTCTCAAGAAACTGGCGAGCATCAGTAATAATAAGCTTGCTGCGCGGATCATCAAAGGCTCCCGCTGACCATTCGGGTAAATATTTTTGGCAAATGGCCACCAATTCTTCATCAATATCGACCATGGTGGCTTGCCTAACACTTTGGTAGCGCAAAACTTCTCGGAGGGTAGCCCCTTCACCGCCGCCTAGAATGACGACCTTTTGAGGGCGAGGATGGGTAACTAAAGAAGGATGAACAAGAGCTTCATGATAGATAAACTCGTCAATCTCGGCACTTTGAATTTTATGGTCAAGAAAAAGCACTTTACCTAAAAAATTATTATAGAAGCAATGAACAACCTGAAACTTAGTTTTTCCTTCAAAATATAACTTATCAACCTTATATCTTCGCCAGACATAAGGGGATAAACTTTCAACATAAAAAAAACCTTCTTCCATGACGGAAGGATTATATCACTTCCTTGTCTCGAGAGCAACGCGCAAACTAGTTCCTCTGGCAGGCCAACAATCTCTCCCACAACCTAGCTAATTGGGAGAACGACCTTTGGCTTAAATAACCTGAACAATTCATAGAAAAAGCAGGGCTCCTACTGGCACATAACAAATTAGAATCACCAAGAAGAGGAAATAGCCAAAAAAGATTGGATCAAACAATTACCTCCCTTTTAAAGAATTTAAATCAAACTCTTTTGTCTTCTACAATTAGTGAATAGATCAGGTTTAATAAAGATAAAGAAGCTCATTATTTTTCAAGCTGCCCCTTTGTCTTGAGGGAAAGAAAGAGAAGAAGGCGGAAATCCTCCTCAAAAGTTGGGATAACCTGAGCCCGGGTAATAGAGTTTAGTTTAAATTATAAATGTGGCAAGATGATTACCTGTCGATTAGATTTTAGATGATTTGATTCTAAATCTAGATTTAATTTCCTTTTTATGATTATATTTATTATTAATAATCAATGGGAGGTTACAATGTATGGTCGCATAAAACAACACCTTTTAAAAGAGCTTCAGGCCATTAAAGAAGCTGGACTTTACAAAGACGAGCGCATTATAGTCACTCCTCAAGGAGTAGAAATTGAAGTAAAAGGAGGTCGCAAAGTCCTTAATTTTTGTGCGAATAACTACCTTGGTCTTTCTAGCCATCCCCAGGTTATCGAAGCCGCTCATAATACCCTGGAGAAATGGGGTTATGGCCTCAGCTCGGTCCGCTTTATCTGCGGCACGCAGGAAATTCATAAACTCCTGGAAAGAAAAATCGCCGATTTTTTAGGTATGGACGATGCTCTTCTCTTTGCCGCCTGTTTTGATGCCAACGGCGGCACCTTTGAACCGATTTTAGGAAAAGAAGATGCCATCCTAACTGACGAACTTAACCATGCCTCAATTATCGATGGCATTCGTCTCTGCAAAGCGCAAAGATATATTTACAAACACTCCAACATGAATGATTTGGAAGATAAATTAAAGCAAGCCCAAGGGGCCAGGTTCCGGCTTGTTGCTACCGACGGGGTCTTCTCGATGGATGGTGATATCGCTCAGCTAGATGGCATTTGTGATTTGGCTGAAAAATACGATGCCCTGGTCATGGTCGACGACAGTCATGCCACCGGTTTTATCGGCAAGACCGGTCGCGGCACTCATGAATACCGGGGAGTCATGGACCGGGTGGATTTGATCACCAGTACACTGGGCAAGGCCCTGGGAGGAGCTTCCGGGGGCTTTATTGCCGGCCACCAGGAACTAATTGACATGTATCGGCAGCGTTCCCGGCCTTATCTTTTCAGTAATACCCTGGCGCCGACTGTTGTCGGAGCTTCGATTGCTGTGCTGGATCTCCTTTCCGAAACCACTGCCTTGCGGGACAAGCTGGAAAAAAACACCCAATACTTCCGCCAGAAAATGACCGGAGCCGGATTTGAAATCAAACCGGGCATTCACCCGATTGTGCCCATTATGCTAGGTAAATTCCCCAATGATGCCAAGTTAGCACAGGATATGGCCCGCGACCTCCTGGACGAAGGAATTTATGTCATCGGCTTTTCTTATCCCGTAGTGCCAAAAGGGCAATCCCGTATCCGGGTCCAAATCTCAGCCGCCCATGAGCAACATCACCTTGACCAGGCGATTGAGGCCTTCACCAAAGTAGGCCGTAAGTACGGGGTAATCAGTTAAGTTGTTAAAGGTAGCTCAGTTTATTTAAACAAAGCAAGGCTAAAAAACGGGGACAGCAACGATATTGGGTAGTGGTAGCAGGAAGAAGATTTTCACGTTAGAAATTGAAGGTAAGGCAATAAATACGCTGTCAGAATAGACCTGAACAAGAAATTTGGGGTCATGTTTTCATATTTCGCCTTTGAATAACCAAATTTTTTATCATTTCTTAGTGGGTCCAATTCAATAACGCCAGCCTGTAGACAGTCCTCCGCAATATCTCAATATTTCAGGAGTTTGTCTAAATAAAGGAAGAGAAAAGAAAGGCCAATTTTCATCAAGTTAACCTATAACTTCTTCCTTGAGGTGTTTTTCCTTTAGGTCAAATGTGAAAGGTAAAGAACTTACTCCACCTCAATTGGGAAAAGAGCGTAGATATTCTTAGAAGCGATTTTTGGGGGCGAAAATCGCTTCTAAGGTCCCTTTTTGGGGGTAAAATATTGGTTAAATATTTGATATTAAATAAGATACTGAGACCCGACCTCAGACTTAGACCTCAGCCGCTTCCTCGGGTTCTACTTTGGGTTTTACTTTTTCCATGGTAATCCCGGTGTAGCCGTAAAAAATAGAGACCACGGGATTCATTAAATTGAGAAAAGCATAGGGCAGATAAACCAAAGGATTAACACCCAGGGTGGCATGCATGAAGGCCCCGCAACTATTCCAGGGAATAAGGGGAGAAGTAAGAGTACCCGAGTCTTCCAGGCAGCGGGAGAGGTTTTTGGGATGCAGCCCCATTTTATCAAAGGCCGGCTTATACATCCGCCCGGGAATAACAATGGCCATATACTGGTCGGAAGCAATGGCGTTCATCCCGATGCAACTGAAAATGGTTACAGCTACTAGAGACCCCACTCGCCTCACCCGTTTCAAAAGGGCCCCGGCCAGGACTTCCAGCATTCTCGTTCGCTCCATAACTCCTCCAAAGGAAAGAGCACAGATAATCAGGGCCACTGTCTCCATCATGCTTAAGAGACCGCCTCGGCTTAAAAGGTCATCCACCAGGGGCACACCGGATTGGGAAGTAAAGCCGGCATAAGCCGCCTCCACCACCTGCCGCAAAGAACTACCCTGCCCCAGCCAGGCAAAAATCCCCCCGAGGATTGTTCCGCCTAACAAAGCAGGTAAAGGGGGGACTTTCTTGATCACCATGAGGATAACCAATACCGGCGGCAGCAACAATAGCCAGTGAAGATGAAATTGTTGGGTTAAGGTCTTCAAGATGAGCTCGATATTACCTGACTCCAGTTGTCCACCACCGAATTTGGTCCCCAGGAGAGCATAGATCCCCAAAGCCAGGATATAGCCCGGAGTGACGGTATAAACCATGTGTCGAATATGGGAGAAAATATCCGTTCCGGCCACCGCTGGAGCTAAATTGGTTGTATCAGAAAGAGGCGACATTTTATCTCCAAAGTAAGCCCCGGAAATGATAGCCCCGGCCACCATGGCCACGGGAATCCCCAGTCCCTGTCCTACGCCGATAAGAGCCACTCCCACTGTGCCGGCGGTTGACCAGGAAGAACCTGTACCCAGGGAAACAATAGAACAAATAATCATGGTGGCGACCAGAAAGATGCTAGGGGAAAGCACCTGAAGACCATAATAAATCATTGAAGGTACGATACCACCCAGAATCCAGGTGCCAATCATGGTGCCAACTATCATCAGAATTAAAATCGCCCCCATGGCCAGGGTAATTCCATGAACCATACCCTCTCTGATTTCTGACCACCGATAACCATAAAAACCAGCGATTATAGCGGCCACCCCGGTGGACAAGATCAGGGGGATATGGGGAGATTGTTTCAAAATTATTATGGCCGTGGAAAGTGATAAAATTAAAAATAAAACAGGAATAAGAGCTATTCCCAGGGGAATGGTCTTTTTCTCTTGTTTATCCATTGAAATAATTTTGAGACAAATAAAGGTAAGTCATTTTAAGGGATGCTCGGAAAAAAAGCAACTCTTGGGAAAGACAAAATTCAAGTGAAAGCCCTCTCTTTAAGTAATGGAGACATGTCGAGCTCAATCCTGCAAGTTTTTGAGCCAGCCTGGCTTGAGAGAAAATCTAGGGCTATCCACCAATGATAATTTTTGCGCTAAGGGTGTAATTTGAACTGCCATCCCAAATTTGATGCATTGCTTTCACGTATACGAACTTGATTGTCCAATAATATGTCTGGTTATGATATGCCCCCAAAAATTAGATACTAATAATGCTAGAGAAGAATCTTTGTTTATATTTTTATTCGCTCAATTGCATTATTTAACGCGAAGTACTACAATTTGAAATAGATTTCGGCAGTTGTTTTAAGAAGTGAAAAAAGAAATTATAAAGAAAATTCGGGAGCATTTATCTTTAAGAAAAGAAATACTATTTGCCTATCTTTATGGTTCGTTTTTAGAAGGAAAAGATTTCAAGGATATTGATGTTGGAATATATTTAGATGAAGAAAAATTAACTAGAATAGATTCAATTGATTATGAAATTACCCTTTCTCTTAGCTTGCAAAAGGAAATTAAAATTCCATTTGATGTGAAGATTATTAATCTTGCTCCCTTGAGTTTTAAATATCATGTTACTCTTGGGTATCTTTTATTTTGTAGAGACGAGGCCAAAAGAGAAGAATTTCTTTGCCATACTTGGATGTTATATTTTGATTTTCTTCCCGCGGCTAAGAATTATTTAAAGGAAGTTTTATATGACTAGATTCAATATCGATCGAATCAGACATCTCATAGGAGAGATTAATTCTGCCTTTTATAAATTAGAAAAAATAAGAAAAATTAGTAAGGAGGAATTTCTAAAATCTCAAGAAAAAATAGATAGTTCAAAATATAATTTAATTGTAATAATAGAGGGCGCCATTGATATTTGCAACCACATTGTAGCTCGAGCGGGAGGAAGAGCTCCTACCGATTATGGGGATTGTTTTGCTATTCTTGGAGAACTAGAAATCCTTAGTCCAGAACTTGTAGAAAAACTAAAGAAAATGGCCAAGTTTCGGAATTTATTAGTTCATCTCTACTGGAAAGTCGATAACCAGAGAGTTTTTAATATCATTCAAAAAGACATAAACGACATTAAGTTATTCCTTCTGGCAATAAAGAGATTTATAAATCAATCTGAAAGGTGAAGCCATAATCTGTTTGAGGCTTGACCTAACTTCCCAGAAGGTCTTCCCGGGTAACCAGGGCAATAAAGGGATAGCCGGCTTTCTCAATGTTTTCCCGGCCGCCCTCCATTCTATCCACTAAGGCCAGAGCTAAAACTACCTGGCCTCCCGCCTCTTCCGCGGCCTTAATGGCTTTTAGAGTTGACCCTCCGGTAGTGACGACATCATCAATGATAGCCACTTTCCAACCTGGTTTGAAAGGGCCCTCAATCATTTTTCTTTCACCATGTTTTTTAGGCTCTTTGCGAACAATAAAAGCCGAAAGAGGCCGGTCGGTTTCGGCACTTAGAGCAGCCACGACACTGACAATAGGATCAGCCCCTAAGGTATAACCTCCGATGGCATCTAACTCATAATCAGCCAGAACTTGGATAATCATCCTACCCACGAGTTGGGCTCCAAATGGATTGAGAGTAGTCATTTTGGCGTCGATATAATAATTGCTGGTCCGGCCCGAAGTTAAAACTCGTTCAACTCCAGTAGTGAGGGACTTTTCCTTGAGAATCTCGATTAACTTGCGTTTAAAATCATGATTAACCACTTATAACTCCTTTTCTTGCCAAGACAAGATTTGATGTTTATTTATAAAGGCGAGTAATTTTAACCCCATGGTAATACTTTTTCAATATCTCTCGATAATTGGCTCCACTTAAAGCCAGCCCATAGGCGCCGACCTGGCAGAGACCCACGCCGTGGCCCCAGCCCCGGCCGGTAAACACAAAAGCCTGGATTTGGCCGTTGGGGTCGTACTCCCGGTCAATGACAAATAGGGTGTCTCTTAAACCCAGAACCCGGCGTATCCGTAAGCCTTTGACCCTTACTTCTGTGGCCGACCCTTTGATTAATAACTCAATCACCCGGTTGGAAGCACCGCGGCGTAAAGGCAAAAGATCAATCAGCTCACCCACAGGATAGAATCGATTAATCCGGCGCGATAATTCTTCCCGGCCTAACCTCACCTGCCACATGCGATACGGAGAGGTTCGGTCAAGCACATTGGAGGGGAAAGGCAGATAAAATTCATATAAAGAAGGCTGACCATCTCTGGCTATCCATCTTATTTTCTCGCCGCCCAGGAGATGAAGATGCGTGACCACCCGGCGCGACTCCGGACGCTTCTCCAGCAGGATCACTTCTTCCTGCAAGGGAAGAGAAATTTCCTGATCGCTTTCTTCAGCCCGGACAACCAGAGCCTCGCCTTCCTGGCGTAAAAATACACCTGTCTGCCAGTAGTCCCCTTCCTGCGACAATATCTGGGCCACCACCAGGGCCAGCTCTCCTCGAGTGACAGTCTCATCAGGTGAGAGACCCTCCGGCTGATTAAAATCGAGAAAACCGCTGGGCGCCAGATAAACCAGAAAAGGCCGGGCTTCTTCCGGCCAGCCCGGGAATTTATCGATTAAATAAGACTGCTCCGTCTGAGGATAGAGTTCCTTGACCCTTTCTTCCAGGCGAAAAGCCAGGCTCACCAGTTGACCCAATCGACTCCAGGTGAGGGGTTGAGGTGAGAGCGAGGCAAAACTTTCTGGAAATTCCCGGCCCAGGGCTTTTACCGCCTTCTCCAACCAGGACTGGGCCTCCATTTCATCTGCGTTTTGACTATACCAACTTACTTCTTCTTTCCCCAGAGAAAGAATACCCAGGGCCATCAGCTCGGCCACAGCCGGGCGGCTATCTCTTCCCTGAACGAAGATAGGCGGCAGGTTAAACGAGGAGGAGACTAACCATTCTTTCTGCTTCTCATAGAAACACTCAGTGCTGCGAAGATAAGGCAGAGCCGGTCCCAAGAAAATATTTTCCACGTCTTCCGTCCGCCCCCCACAAGTGCTGGTATATAAGGCATCGATTAAACGGCCCCGGTAGGTCAAGACCTCACCCTTAGTTTCTTCCACCGCCCGGGTACTCAAAGGATGTTCAGCATTCATGCCTTTGTAAAGCTGATCCAGAGGCGTATCCCCCAAATCATAACCCAGATTGGCCATTTGTCCTTTATTCTTTAAGGCATAAGTGCGGGCCGCCACTGCCTGGGCTTTATGAGCTTCTAGCGCCGGAAAATTATAAGGGGAAAGTTCGCTGGGAACCACACTCTTTAAGTAATCTTCAAGATTAAGAATATTAATCAGCACCAACCCTTTTCTCGAGCTTTGAAGAACAAAGATTCCCCGATAAGAGCGGCCGCGGAAGGAAAGAAAACTTCGGGGATGAGAAGGAATAAAATATAAAGTTGTCTCATCATTTAAACTTTTCAACTCTTCGCCGACCAGAATCCAGAGAGGCCGGGAATGATTGTCGGAGATGTCTTCGGTAATTATCCAGGCCTCTTTATAACCATGGTCAAGGAGAACCCGAATAAATTTGAGGGCATCCCCCCGGGTCATAAAATCGCCGACCAGAACCTGGAAGAGACGTTCTTTTCCTCGAACGGGTCGGACATAAACTTTAACCTCCAGCTGGGAGCGGAGAGTTTGAGCAAATCGCTGGGCCTCCCGTTCATCCTCGGTGCGGAAAACCTGAATTAAAAATCTCTCAGAGAGTTTCTCCTCTCGCCCTTTAATAAAGACTTCTTGAACATCATCAGTCAATAATCGATAATCCGGCTTAACTTCATAGACCTTCATCCCCCCTGAAGAACTCACCTGAATATCAGTCAGGTTAATCCCCAGGCTCACCCGGATAATCGGCTTTTTAATCGGAAAACCATGAAAAAAAGTGGTGTCTTTGCCGAACTCTTTAGGCTGGCCAATAAAGAATATAAAAAGAGCTATAAATATAATAATCGGGTGACGAACAACTTTTGGGGATTTCATGGCTGACTTAACCTAAGTGAAAGATAACTTTTTAGGGCCTCATTGTCAAGTAAAAAAAACTATATATGCAACTGTTTTTCTATCTAGATACAACATCTTGTGTTTGTCTCCTTATCTAAGGAACCAAAGATTAGCGGAGAAGTTGAAATTTGTCAAGTCAACCCCGCCTAAG
>Ga0190360_1000079_pt1 | contig 49831 bp, 36 predicted proteins | sample 48721834_MG_FD_161271 | JGI IMG/M metagenome (GOLD analysis project Ga0190360, IMG submission 161271) | Hydrothermal vent microbial mat bacterial communities from Southern Trench, Guaymas Basin, Mexico - 4872-18-3-4_MG | ecosystem: Environmental > Aquatic > Marine > Hydrothermal vents >...
GAACCCGGGCCTGCTTGCCTTTGGCAGCTTCGGCGATGAGCGTCCGGCGGCGGTCGCCATAGCGCTCCTTGAGCGCTGCGAGCTCATCTGTAATCACACCGCGCATCTTCTTGGGCGACCGCAGAAGGCTTTCCAGCTGCTTGATGCGCTTGAGAACCTCGCGGTGTTCCTGATCCACCTTCTTGCGCTCGAGGCTGGATAGCCGCTTCAGGGGCATATCGAGAATGGCGCGTGCCTGGGCCTCGCTCAACTTGAAGCGCTTCTGCAGGCGTTGATGCGCCTGGTCGGCATCGCGGGCGCCGCGGATGATCTGAATGACCTCGTCCAGGTTCTCGAGGGCAATCTTCAGCCCGGCCAGGATGTGTTCGCGTTCCTGGGCGCGCGCCAGATCGTACTCCGAGCGCCGCCTGACAACCTCGAGACGGTGTTCGAGGAAGACACGCAGCGCCTGTTTGAGACTCAGCATACGGGGTTCGCCGTCGACCAGGGCCAGCATGATGATGCTGAAGGTGAGCTGCATCGGTGTGCGCCGGTACAAGACTTCCAAGACCTTCTCGGGCTTGGCGGTCTTGGAGAGCTCCATAACGATGCGCAACCCTTCGCGGTCGCTCTCGTCGCGCAGATCGGTCAGGCCCTCGAGCTTGCCCTCGCGCGCCAGATCGGCTATGCGCTCGATCAGGCTGGATTTGTTGGTCTGATAGGGCAACTCGGTCACGATAATGCGCGCCCGGCCGCGTCCCATGTCCTCGACGTGGGCGCGTGCTTGGACGGTGATCTTCCCGCGCCCGCTTCCATAGGCCGAGGCGATGGGATCGCCGTCGGAGGCGTCCTTGAGGATGATGCCGCCAGTGGGGAAGTCCGGACCTGGGATGAACCGCATCAGGTCGTCGATGCTGATCGAATCTTGCTTGGTCCAGTTTTCGAGCATGAAGATCAGCGCATCGCAGACTTCAGCCATATTGTGGGGAGGGATGGAAGTGGACATGCCCACGGCGATCCCGGTGGCACCGTTGACCAGCAGGTTGGGGACGGCGGAGGGGAGCACGACCGGCTCGCGCAGCGAGCCGTCGAAATTGTCCACGAAGGGCACGGTCTCCTTGTTCAGATCGTGGAGCATCTCCATCGCCAGCGGTGTCAGGCGCGCCTCGGTATAGCGCATGGCCGCCGGAGGGTCACCATCGATGGAGCCGAAGTTGCCCTGGCCCTCGATGAGCGGGTAGCGCATCGAGAACGGTTGAGCCATGCGGGCCATGGCGTCGTAGACTGCCATATCGCCGTGGGGGTGGAACTTGCCGAGCACTTCACCGACGATGCGCGCCGACTTCCGGAAGGGGCTATCAGGCCGCACGCCCATGGCGTGCATGGCGTGCAGGATGCGCCGGTGCACAGGCTTGAATCCATCGCGCGCGTCGGGCAGGGCGCGGGCGACGATGACGCTCATGGCATAGTCCAGGTAGGACTGCTGCATCTCGTCGTCGATGTTGATTTGCTTTACCAGGCCGACTTCCATCTCGGTTTCACCTCGGGGGGATTGTCAGACACCGGAGGTATGATAAGGGACCCGCGGGTGGGCGTCAAACTCTTCCTCCTGTTTGCTGGCCAAGGCCTTTGCGATGCTCGCCGCCTCGCTCCACGGGCATTTGGTCCTGGAGCGAGATAATTCCCTAATTTGCGTCCGCCGGGGATCAGGCACACAATCAGGCGCGCGACTGAAACCCAAACCAGAGGGACAGGATCTGTTGGCAGGCTCATCTCGGGCAGATCGTGGCGGGAGGCAAGCGCGAGGATGCAGGCTGATTATGGGTCGCAGGCCATGCCGGACAAGGATATTCGATGGACCCTCCCTCACGAAGTCTTGCCCCTGCTGGGCCTTCTGGGCCTGATCATCCTTTTCTTTTGGCGATATCTTTTTTTCCGGCCAACTCCGCTCATCTACCCGGTTTCGGACCTGGGTACCGACCTGCCGCGTGAGATCTGGCCCCTGGCGCGGTTCATCGCGGATACCTGGCGCCAATCAGGTAGGATCCCCCTATGGCGGCCCTATCTACTGAGTGGGGCGCCTCTCGCAGGCCACCCTGTGGCGCCGATCCTCTATCCTCCCCACTGGCTTGTGTTGGTGCTGCCTATCTCCTTGGCCCTCAACCTGGATGCGGTGCTCCATCTCTGGTGGGCCGCAGCGGGAGCTTTCCTCTTCCTGCATAGGGAAGAGCAACTTCGACAGGAGGCGGCTTTCGTTGGTGCGCTCGTATTCGGTCTTTCACCGCCTTGGATGGCGCATCTAAGCGGGGGACATTGGCCTATGATGGCGGCCATCGCATGGCTGCCTTGGGCCTGGTTGGCGGCAAGGCAACTTGAGTCCAAGATGTGGAAGAAGAACGCTTTGCTCCTGGGCATCGCGCTGGCGGCGCAGGCGATGAACCATGGTGCTATTCTCATTATGACTGGCCTCTGGCTGGGCACATTTGAGGTCGGAAGGATATTGCTTTGCCGCTCTCAGCGCAAAGGAGTGGTCATGGCGGGCTGGCTTCTGGCGATTTTCGTGGCCGCGAGCCTTGCAGCCGGTCAGCTTCTTCCTCTCTTCGAGATCCTGCCGCTCAGCAGTCGCTCCGGTCTGACACTCATTGAGGCGGGCTTTGCGGGACTGACGCCGCCAATGCTCCTGGGGATCTTCTTGCCCCCAGAATTGCAGTTTCCAGAGTGGTATCTCTTTCCAGGTGTGGGCGTGCTTCTTCTGGCCTCCTTGGGGCTTCGCAATGCCTCGTCTCGATCCAGGCGTTGGGCATGGATGATACTGCTCTCCATCAGCCTTGCCCTAATCTTCTCGGTTCCATCCATAGTGGAGGTGTTTGCAGGGGTCCCGATGCTTTCGATGTTGCGCATCCCCTCTCGCTGGTGGATCTTCGGACTGCTAGGCCTAGCCGTGCTGGTCGCGCATGGCGTGGAGGGTTGGCTAGCGGGGCGCGTGAGCGGCATCATGAGCGTAGGGGCTCTTCCTATTGCCCTGGCAGCTTTCTATCTGCTGCTCGGCCTGCTCGCGCTGGTGTGGAATACTACGATCCCCTTCGAGACGCTTCTTCCAGCCGCGCTGGCGGTTCTCTTTCTGACGCTGATCCTCTTCACGCCCGCGCGAATGCGGCTCTATGCTCTCCTTGCCCTGCTGCTCCTTGAGGGGTATCTGGCTATGGGGGAGCTCATACGGCCTGAGAACGAGGCGCATATCCGGGAGGAGGCAGCGAGCATGCAGGGGAGGCTCGCCGCTGGAGGCGACGAGGCCCGCGTCTTTGCACCCTATGGCGGCTACTCAATGGCGGCGCTGGCGCATCTCGGCTGGCGGGCCGCAGATGGCTATGACCCCCTATATTTCTCGTACTATGGAGAGGTATTGAATCAGGCTATCGGGTGCGATTATCCTGACTACGTCGTGGGCGTCCCCGCGACGCGCGCCAGCGCAGAAGCTGCCAGGCGCTGCGATTCTTTGGTGCTGGACGATGAGATCCTGTGGGTCCTGGATGTCCGCTACCTGTTGCTTCCCGAAGATGGGGGAGGCGAAGGTCTTGCGCCGCTTTCGCGGATGGATGGCCTTCGGTGGTTTCGGCCAGAACGAGGCTCTGCCGGTCGGGCCTTCTCAGTTCCAGGCGGCCTCCAGGTAAGCGCGCAGACCTGCGCCTCCGAGCTCGCCAAGCTCGACCTGCAAAAGCAAGCCATCGTTGAGGCGCCGCTTCCTTCCACTTCGGACTTTCGAGCATTCCGAATCGAGCGCCTGGAGGGTGGGCCAGATCACGAGACCTTCCGCGTTCATGCCGTTTCGTCGGGCCTCTTCGTTCGGTCAGAGACCTGGGCGCCGGGATGGGGCGTGGATGTGGATGGCGTGCGCCGAGAGGTCCTGCGCGTGAACTGTGCGCTGCAGGGAGTCTGGCTCAATCCGGGGGAGCATAGGTTGCGATTCTTCTATGCCCCCGCATCCTTCCAGATCGGCTTGGCAATCAGCGCTCTCACCGCACTGGTGCTGCTGGGAATTGGCGCGTGGAAGTCGATCGGTCGATGGAGGTTCCTGCGGCTCGCTCGAGACGGCGGAGCCTCTTGACATGTCCAGACAAGCCGTGCTAGATTTATATAGTACTCGGGTCCTTGCAGGCGGGAGCCTCGAAAGGGGGACTGCATGGGACGTGGGAATCAGGCACTCAGAGGCGGCGCATTTCGCCGCGTTTTGATTCCCAGCGTGAAGAGCGGATCCCGCCGGGGCAAGTAAGGCGGCGGCGGCGCAGGCAAGGTGCGCTCTGCCGCCATTCTTTTTGGATTGCCTGTTCCCTCCGGGGCAGGGAGAAGGCGTGGCGTGCGGACAGAGGTGCCGGTCTGGACCGGCACAGCCGGCGTCACGCCTTGCTCTTTGATTCGGGATAAGTGGGGCCTACGACCCATGAACCGTGGGTCAGGTCCCCGCGCTGCGCGCGCCTTTGACGCTGCAAGCTGAACATGGTAAACTCCGGCCATTCTCGTCTGCGCCACGAATGCAAAGCCGAAGGAGCCGAGATGCTCGAACCGTGGATTTTCGTAGCCCTCCTGCTCGGCGTCGGGATGCTGCTTCCCGGTGTCGCCATCGCAGCCAACTGGCTGCTCTCCCCCAAGAAACCAAATGCCATCAAGCAATCCACCTACGAATGCGGCATCGAGACCGTGGGCGAGACCTATGTCCAATTGAAGGGCGCCTACTACATCTACGCCCTCATCTTCGTGGTATTTGACATCGAGGCAGTCTTTCTCTTCCCCTGGGCCGTAGCCTATGACAAGCTCCAGCTCTATATGGTCCTCGAGGCGGTGCTGTTCATCGTGATCCTGGCCGCAGGCCTTGCATACGCGTGGCGGAAGGGCGTCCTCGAGTGGGTGTAGGAGCAGAGCACCCAGAGAAGCGGCTGATGTGCTCGCACATCAGCCCTTTGCTTGCGCATGGCGTGGAGTGATGGATGGACTCTTTCTGGATTGATCCCTTCAGTTTCATAGGATCCCAGCTTGCGGCATGGCTCACCGGTTTGGGGCTTGCAGAGAACTGGGTGAGCCTGATTCTCCAACTGGTCGGGGCCCTGGCCTTGGGCACAGCGGTCCTCATATTAACCTTCCTCCTGATCTGGGCTGAGCGCAAGATTGTGGCGCGCATCCAGGACCGGCTTGGGCCCAACCGTGTGGGGCCGTACGGGATTTTCCAAACCGTCGCCGATCTGCTAAAGCTCGTGACGAAAGAACTGATCACGCCCGAAGGCGCCGACCTATTGCCATACAATCTGGCGCCGCTCCTGGCGGTCATGTCGGTGGTGGGACTCTGGGCGGTGATTCCAATGGCGCCCACCCTGCTCGGCGCGGATATCCATGTGGGCGTGCTCTACATTGTTTCGGTGGGGTCGATCGGCACCCTGGGGATCCTGCTTGCGGGGCTCTCCTCCAACAACAAATACGCCTTGCTGGGGGCCTTCCGCACGGTGGCGTTGATGATCTCCTACGCCGTGCCAATGGCGTTGGCCTTGCTGGTGCCCGTGCTGCTGGCGGGGTCGATGAGCATGCAGGAAATCGTGCTGGCCCAGAAGGGGCTGCCATTCCTGCTGCTGGCCCCGGTCGCGGCGCTGATCTTCTTCGTGAGCTCGATTGCCGAGGTGGGGCGCGCCCCCTTCGACCTTCTCGAGGCCGAATCCGAGATCGTCGCCGGCTTCCACATCGAATATTCGGGCCTCAAGTTCGGCATGTTCTTCGTGGCGGAGTTCCTGCATGCCTTCACCATCTCCGCTCTCACGGCCGTGCTCTTCATGGGCGGCTGGCGCGGCCCATGGGCTGAGCAGTACACGGCCCTCGGGTTCCTGTATTTCCTCGTCAAGACCTCATTGGTCTATTTCGTGGTCATCTGGATCCGGGGATCGTTCCCGCGCATCCGCATCGACCAGATGAACGCCCTGAATTGGAAACTCATCACCCCTGTGGCGCTGGCTGGCTTGGTGGTCACAGCGGTGGCGGAGAAAGTGGCTCTGGAGTTGGGGGCTCCCAGGCTGCTGACCCATCTTGCCGGCAACGCTCTGCTCATCTTTGCTGCCGCTGCCGGGTTAGGGGCCTACGCCCGGGCCGCCCGTCGCCGGTCCGAGCTGCTGGCCAAAGCCAGCAAAGCGGAAGCGCCGGCTGGCTGATAGGGAGGAGTGAGAAAGCAAACCATGACCATTTTGCAGATTATCTTCCTGCTGACCGCCTTCCTCACCCTCCTGGCTGCGCTGAGGGTGGTCACGAGCCCTTCGATGGTCCACGCAGCCCTCTGGCTGATCCTGGCGCTGGCGGGCGTAGCGGTTGTCTTCATCTTGCTGAACGCGACGTTCCTGGCGGTGGTTCAGGTGGCAGTCTATATCGACGCCATCGCCATCATGATCATCATCGTGGTCATGCTCACCCGCGGCGCGGTGCGCGGCCAGGGCCACACGGTCAGCAAGACTTGGTGGGCCGCGGCGCTCTCGGCTCTGGTGATGCTGACCGGCTTGCTGGTCATGCTGCTGCAGGCGCCGGTGAGAGGCGCGCTGCCGCCCACCTTGCCGCTCGATCAGGAGGCGTTTCTCGAGAGGCTCGGCCAGGCGCTGGTGGACGTGAACCAGTACATCCTGCCCTTCGAGGTGGCTTCCGTGCTTCTCGTGGCGGCCATGGTCGGCGCCATCATCGTGGCCTGGCCGCTCTTCGTGCGCCGCGGGGAGGAGGAGCGATGATCCCGCTCAGCTGGTTCCTGATCTTCGCCGCGTTGCTCTTCTGTGTGGGTCTCTATGGGGCGCTGGCGCGGCGCAATGCCATTGCCATTCTCATGGCTATCGAACTCATGCTCAATGCCGTGAACATCAACCTGGTGGCCTTCTGGCGCTATCTCGGCCCCGAAGCTGTCTCGGGCCAGGCCTTCGCGCTGGTGGTCTTTGCCGTGGCTGCCTCCGAAGCAGCCGTGGGCTTGGCTTTGATGATATCCATCTATCGCCGGCGTCACACTGTGGCGGTGGAAGAGATCGACATGATGAAGTGGTAGGCAGGCGCAATGCACATTGAGACGCTTATCTGGCTCATCCCTCTCCCGCCGGTCCTGGCTTTCGCCATGATCGTGCTCTTCGCGCACCGCAGCAATCGGCTCTCCCATTTCCTGGCCATCGGCTCGATGCTTATCTCTTGGGGGCTGGCGATGGTGGTCTTCGGCAATGCGGTGACCACAAAGGACCTGGGCCATCATCCTTTCCAGGTCTCCATCCCCTGGCTGCCGATGGGCGAGACCGCTTTCCGGATCGGGGTGATGATCGATCCCTTGAGCGCGGTGACGCTCTTCTTTGTGGCTTGGACCTGCCTGGCGATCTTCGTCTACAGCATCGGCTACCACAACTTCGGCAAGCCGCGCGACCCCGGCGATCGTCCTGGCCTGCCGCCCCACGCGGGCGGGATCGAGCCCATGTACGCCCGCTTCTTCGCTTTCATCTCACTCTTCGCCTTTGGCATGCTCACACTCGTGCTCTCCGACAACCTGCTGCTGCTTTTCATCGGTTGGGAGATTATGGGCCTTTGTTCATACCTGCTGATCGGTTTCTGGTATGGCAAACCCTCGGCCAGGGACGCCATGGTCAAGGCCTTCATGACCACACGGGTCGGCGATGTGTTCATGCTTCTGGGCCTGGCCTACCTCTATTCTGCGACCGGCACCCTGAGCTACCGTGAGATCCTGTTCAACGAACATGTACTCTCCGCGCTTGCGGCCACGCCATCTGTGATCCCGGTGCTGTCCACGGCGGGGATGATCGGCCTGCTGCTGTTCATCGGCACGGTCGGGAAGTCGGCACAGTGGCCGCTGCATGTGTGGTTGCCGGACGCCATGGAAGGCCCCACACCGGTCTCGGCCATGATTCACGCCGCCGCCATGGTCTCCGCCGGTGTTTACTTGATCGTGCGGTTCTTCCCGCTCATCACCGCCGGATGGCACGAAGGGGGCGCGCTGACGCCGACGATGACGGTGATCGCCTTCATCGGGGCCTTCACGGCCCTCTTCGCCGCCACGATTGCCCTGGCACAGAACGACATCAAACGCGTGCTGGCCTATTCGACCATATCGCAGTTGGGCTATATGGTGGCAGCCGTGGGGATCGGGGCCTTCGTGGCCGCCGCCTTCCACCTCATCACCCATGCCTTCTTCAAGGCACTTCTTTTCCTGGGATCGGGCTCCGTCATCCACGGCGTTGAGCATGGCGCTCGTGAAACAGGCGAACACCTGGACCCGAACGACATGATGAACATGGGCGGCCTGCGCAAGAAGATGCCCATCACCTTCTGGACCTTTCTGATCGGTGGCTTCGCCCTCTCAGGCTTTCCGCTGATCACGGCCGGTTTCTGGTCGAAGGATGAGATCCTGGCGGATGCCTTCGCCCACGGCCATTGGGCGGTGTTCCTTACGCTTGCGCTGGCGGCCTTGCTGACTGCCTTCTATACCATGCGCCAGATTGCGCTCACCTTCCTGGGAGAGCCCAGGACCGAAGCCGCCAAGCATGCGCACGAGTCGGTGTGGACGATGACCTTGCCACTGGTCGTCCTGGCGGTCTTTGCCGTCGGCGCGGGCTGGGCCGGCATCCCGGAGCATTTCCCGGTGATCGGGGGCTTGCTTCCGAACTGGATGCATGAGTTCGTCTCGGGCTCGCTCCTGGAGCACCCGGAGGCTCTGGAGTTCAATCCTGTGCCGCTGCTCGTTTCCGTTGCCGTGGCGCTGGGGGGCCTGACGCTCGGCTGGCTGGCCTACCGGCGTGTCCCGGCGGGTGGGGAGGATCCCCTGAAGCGCCCGCTGGGTCCCGTCCACACGGTCTTGAAGAACAAGTACTACTTCGATGAATTCTACGCGGCGGTCTTCGTCCGGCCGGCATACTGGCTCGCGGAAACCTTCACGTACCGCTGGCTCGATCGCGGGGTCATCGACGGCTTCCTGCATTGGGTAGGGCGTACCGCTCTGCGGGTAGGCTCGTTCCTGCGGAATTACGTCGATCTGCCCATCGTGAACGGCGCCGGGGATGCCGTAGGGGAGGGCGTGAAACGCAGCGGGCGCATCATCCGTGTGATTCAGACCGGACGCGTCCAGGAGTACCTGATCATCGGCGTGGTCTTCGCCGGCGTCCTGATCTCCTACCTGCTGTTGCTGCGGCCTTAGGATTGGGGAGACGATCGTCTATGGCATTTCTCGAAGCGCATATTCTCGCACTGATCCTCTTCACCCCGGCGGTGGGTGCGCTGTTGCTCTTCCTGCTGCCACGCGAGCGAGTGACGGCCATCCGCCGGGCGGCCTTCGGCGTCAGCCTGATTCCGCTGGCGCTTTCGCTTTGGATGTGGTTCGCCTACCAGCCGGATGTTCCGGGCTATCAGTTTGTGGAGCGGGCCATCTGGTATGAGGCCATCGGATCCAGCTTCCATCTGGGCGTGGATGGCATCTCGGTGCCGATGGTCTTGCTCACGACGCTGCTCACGCCCCTGGCGGTCTTGATTTCCTTCAGCATCCAAGAGAACGTGCGCAGCTACATGATGCTGTTCCTGCTGCTCGAGACCGGCATGCTGGGCGTCTTCCTGGCGCTCGATTTGCTGCTCTTCTTCGTCTTCTGGGAAGTCGGCCTGGTGCCCATGTACTTCCTCATCAACCAATGGGGCAGCGCGAATCGGGAATATGCCTCCTTTAAGTTCCTGATCTACACCATGGCGGGCTCGTTGGGCCTGCTGCTGGCGATCCAGCTCATCGGTGTGGCCTCGGGCACGTTCGACCTGTTGACGATCACCGAGCGCTGGGCCAGCCTGAGCGGGCCGCTGACGCTGCTGGGACTGCCGATCACGCTTTCGATCGGGGCAGTCAAGCGCATCGCCTTCTGGGCTTTCGTCATCGCTTTTGCCATCAAAGTGCCGATCTGGCCTTTCCATACCTGGTTGCCGGATGCCCATACAGAGGCCCCGACCGCCGGTTCGATGATTCTGGCAGGCGTGCTGCTGAAGCTGGGCGCCTACGGCTTTCTGCGGCTGGTGTTGCCGCTCTATCCGGTGGAAGCCAAGACCTACGCTGGAGCACTGGCCCTTCTGGCCACGCTGGCGATCGTGCTCGGGGCCTTTGCATCGTGGGGTCAAGACGACTTTAAACGCCTGGTGGCCTACTCTTCTGTGAACCACATGGGCTTTGTCGTGCTGGGAATCGCCGCCGCAGCGATGGCTCAGGGGACCCCGCTCGCGGGGGATGGCGTCATCGCGGTGAATGGCGCCGTGCTTCAGATGTTCAACCACGGGCTCTCGGCTGCGGGCATGTTCCTGCTCGTCGGGGTCATCTACGAACGGGCGCATACGCGGGATTTGAATGAATTCGGCGGCTTGTTCCCATTGGCCCCCGTATATGGCGGCATCCTGATCTTCACCGCCATGGCCTCGCTCGGGCTGCCGGGATTGAACGGGTTCATCTCCGAGTTCCTGGTGGTGCGGGGCGCCTGGCCGATCCTGACGGCCTATACGGCCATATCGATGCTCGGGCTACTGATCACCGGTGCCTACATCCTCAAGGGCATCAAGAAGGTGTTGCACGGCCCGCTCAACGAGAAATGGCTGGGCCACAAGATGGAGATCAACCGCCGCGAGGTCGTGGCGATCGCACCCCTGATGGTTTTGATGCTGACCATCGGAGTCTGGCCCAGTTGGATCCTGGATGTGATCAACCGGACGGTGCTGCGCTTGTTCGGGTAAAAGGGAGGCCCATCCGGCGGAAGGGCAGGACCTCCCGGAGGTAGTTGAGAGAGACATATGGCATTTCCAATCCTGAGCATCATCGTCTTCACCCCCATCGTCTTCGGACTGGCATTGCTCCTGTTTCCGGCGCACCGCCACAGGGAGATCCGCATCGCCGCGCTGGTAGGCGCTTCCATCACGACGGTGCTCTCCATCTGGGCCTACTTCACCTATGACCAGGCCCTGGGCGGATACCAGTTCGTGGAGAAGATCCCCTGGATCCCGGCATTGGGGATCAGCTACCACGTCGGCGTGGATGGCATGAATCTGCCGCTGGTGCTGCTCACCGGCGTGGTGATCTTCACCGGGGTACTGATCTCTTGGGGCATCGACGACCGCCCGCGCGAATTCTTCGCATTTCTCTTCATCCTGGCAACGGGCGTCTTCGGGGTGTTCGTCTCTCTGGATTTGTTTCAGCTTCTCTTCTTCTATGAGATTGCCGTCTTCCCCATGTACCTGTTGATCGCCATCTGGGGCTGGAAGGTCACCCGCGAGTACGCGGCCATGAAGCTGACGCTCTACCTATTCGTTGGCTCGGTGATCGCCCTGGTGGGTGCGCTGGCGATGTACTTCGCCTCCGGGCTTGGGACCTTCGATCTCTTAGCGCTGGAGGGTGCGGGTTTCTCTACTGGGTTCCAGCGCTTCTGGTTTCCCTTTGTCTTCTTCGGCTTCGCCGTGTTGGGAGGCATCTTCCCGGTCCACAACTGGTCCCCGGACGGCCATGTCGCCGCGCCGACCGCCGTATCGATGTTCCACGCGGGCGTCTTGATGAAACTGGGCGCCTTCGCCTCCCTGCGGGTCGGCATCATGCTCATGCCGGAGGGGGCCAAGTTCTGGGCGCCGCTCATCCTGGTGCTGGCCACGGTCAATGTGGTCTACGGAGCCTTCATCGCCTCGGTGCAGACGGATTTCAAATACGTCATCGGCTTCTCCTCCGTCTCACACATGGGACTGGTTTTGCTGGGCTTCGCCAGCCTCAATCTGGATGGGCTCACGGGAGCCGGAATCCAGATGTTCTCTCACGGCGTGATGACGGCGCTCTTCTTTGCCGTCGTCGGCGTGGTGTACGATCGGGCCCATACGCGGGAGATACCCAAGTTGGGGGGCTTCATCCGGCCCTTGCCGCTGGCGGCGGTGGCCTTCATCATCGGCGGTCTGGTTTCCATGGGCATGCCCGGCTTCTCGGGCTTCATCGCCGAGTTTCCCATCTTCATGGGGCTCTGGCAGCGGGCGCCCATCGTCGCCATCGTGGCCGCGATTTCGATCGTCATCACGGCCAGCTATATCATGCGGGTCGTGGGCAATGTGTTCTTTGGGGAGATGCCCAAGGAGTTCGAGGGGCATATCTCGCCCATCAAGGTCCAGGATAAGGTGGCGCTGGTGATGCTTGCCGTCATCCTGGTCATTGTCGGCGTCTACCCGCGGATCATGGCGCCGCTGGTCCAATCCGGCGCACAGGCGATCCTTGCCTTGGTGGGAGGTGCGTAAGTGACGATTGCCAGCTTCGAGCCTGCGGCTCTTCTGGCGGTTCTGCCGGAAATTCTACTCCTGGCCCTGGCCGGGCTGATCCTGACGCTGGATATGATCTTCCGTGACCGGCGGGGGACCTATTTGAGCTGGGTGACCTCGGCCGGCCTGGCTGCAATCCTGGTGGTCACCCTGGTCTATAGCCGCCCCGGGGAGGAGCAGCTCATCCTGGGCGGCATGGTGCGAGAGGATTGGCTCGGGTTTGCCTTCAAAGTGGTTCTGCTGTTTGCGGCGGCGGTCACGGCCTTGCTTTCACAGGGCGTGGAAGGGGTGCGCGATCGCGGCGAGTACTATGCATTGCTGGTCGTCGCCACCCTGGGCATGAACCTGATGGCCACCGCGGCCGACCTGATCATGCTCTTCCTGGCGATTGAAACCACCTCCATCCCCCTCTATGTGCTGGCCGGCTTCTTGAAGGGTGACGACAAATCGACCGAATCGGGCCTGAAGTATTTCTTCTTTGGGGCCTTGACCTCGGCCGTGATGCTCTACGGTTTCAGCCTGCTATATGGGTTCTCCGGGGAGACCAACATCTACTTCCTGGCCGAGGGGATGCGCGCCGGCGAGGTCTCGCCTTGGCTAATGGCCGCCATGGCGGCGCTGGTGCTGGTGGGATTCGGCTTCAAGATTTCGGCCGCGCCATTCCATTTCTGGGCTCCGGACGTGTACGAGGGCGCGCCCACATCCATCACCGCCTTCATTTCGACCGCATCGAAGGCTGCGGGTTTCGCCGTGCTGGTGCGCTTCATGATGGCGGCCTTCCCGGCGATCGAAGCCCAATGGAGCCTGCTGCTGGCCATCCTGGCCGCTGCCACGATGACGGTCGGCAATCTGATCGCTCTGGTCCAGAGCAACATCAAACGCCTGCTGGCCTTCTCGTCTATTTCCCACGCGGGCTACGCCCTGATCGGCCTGGTGGCCCTGAATCATTTGGGAAGCGCCAGCCTGGTCTTCTACCTGGCCACCTATGTCGTGACCAATCTGGCCGCCTTCGGTGTGGTGATTGTGTTCGCCCGGACGGCGGGCTCGGATGAGATCGCCGATTATGCCGCGCTCAGCCGGCGGTCCCCAGGATTGGCACTTGCGCTGCTGGTGGCGTTGCTCTCTCTAGGTGGCATGCCGCCCTTGGCCGGCTTTGTGGCGAAATTCTACGTATTCGCCGCGGCGGTGGAGGCGGGCTATATCTGGCTGGCATTCCTGGGCGTGCTGAACTCTATCGTCGGCCTGTACTACTACCTGACGATCCTGAAGGTGGTCTATCTCTACCGCTCAGAGGACGAGGACAAGCCGGTGCCGGTGCCCGGCGTGTATGCCGCCGCGCTGGGGGTTTGCGCCTTGCTGATCGTGGCCATCGGTGCTCTCAGTGGTCCGTGGCTGGAGTGGGCGCTGCGGGTGACGGGCGGACTGTTCTGAGATAACGGACAAGAGGGGTCTACTTAATTGACCCCTCTCGGGCCTTGTGATAGAATTCGCGAGTTATGAGCCAGGATGGATCCCCACCCGAGAAGGCCCGGGCGCTGCGCGCCCTGCAGATGGCCTTGGTGGGCGTGATCGGCCAAGTCGGCTGCCTGACGCTGGTGATTATCCTGGCGGCCTTAATCGCCGGGCTGTGGCTGGATAGCCAGTTTCACACCCGGCCGCTGTTTGCTCTGATTTTGATCCTGGCCAGCGTGCCCGTGACCATTTTCTTGATGCTGCGTCTGGTGCTTTCCTTTGCACCCCGGATCCAGGAACTCACCGGGCAGGCTATGGAACCCAAACAGGAGGATGCCGAAGGTGGCGAGCACTCAGAAGAGTCGTCCTAGGTGGAGGTGGGGGACATACCGCTGGCTGATCCTGCTGATCATTGTCGGCAATGTCCTCGCCGTCCGGGCCTATGCGCCCATCATGCCTCATGTTCAGGTGCCGGCGGAGGTGGTAGCAGGCCCGTTCCAGGTGCCGGTTCTTGGGGAACTGGCCCTGACGAACACTCTCATCGCACTCTTGATCGCGGATGTGATCCTGATACTCATTGCCCTGCGCGTGCGCCTGGCGACCCGCAGCGGCGAATTAGTGCTCAGCGGCTTCCCGGCTGCCATTGAAGCCCTCGTCGAGGCCATCTATGGCCTGGTCGAATCGACCGCCGGGAAGTGGGCGAGGCAAATCTTCCCCTGGATGGCGACCATCGTGCTGCTGGTGCTGGTCGTCAACTGGATGGAGCTCATTCCGGGTGTGGACAGCATCGGCTCCTTCCACGCCCCGCATGCCGGGCTGCCGGCGTATGAGACCAAAACGCTCTTCTCGATCGGGGACCTCAAGGTGGGAACCATCACGAAAGAGGTGCACCTCGAGGAGAGCGAGGCCGGGCACGCCGAGGAAAGTGAAGGCGAAGACGAAGCGCACGCCACGGAGACCGGTGTGGCGGGCTTCACGCCCTGGGTGCGAGTAACCTCCACCGATCTCAACTTCACCGTCGCCCTGGCGCTGATCTCGGTCACGATGACCCAAGTGATCGGAGTGCGCGCCTTGGGGCCGGGATACTTCTCCAAGTTCTTCGCCTTCAAGAATTTCGGGCGCATGTGGTTCCGCGAGAAGCTGGGGCCCTTCGATGTGCTCATGCCCTTCATCGATATCTTTGTGGGTATCCTGGAGACTGTGGCGGAGATCGCGAAGATCATTTCGTTCTCCTTCCGACTTTTCGGAAATATCTTCGCCGGCGCAGTGCTCCTGTTCGTAATTGGCTCGCTGGTCCCCGTCCTGGTTCAATCGGGCTTCCTGCTTTTGGAGTTCATGGTGGGCCTGATCCAGGCTCTGGTCTTTGGTATGCTGACCATGGTCTTCATGACCATGGCCACACAATCGCATGATGGACATGGCGAGGAGCACAGCTAGGTACTCGCCCGGGCCCTGCGGGGCTTCGACACTGCAAGCATCAAGGAGGAAGGTCAGAAGATGAACGAAGCAGCAGCGTTGGCTATCGCACAGGGATTGAAATTCCTCGGGGCGGGTCTCGCCATGGTGGGCACCCTCGGCGCCGGCCTGGGAATCGGCATTCTGGGCAGTGGTGCGGTCCAGGGTATCGCCCGTAACCCGGATGCCGCAGGGACGATCCAGATCAACATGATTCTGGCGATCGCGTTCGCGGAGGCGGTTGCCATTTACGCGCTCGTCGTCGCCATGCTGATCCTATTCGTCGGCGGGTAGAGGCGGCGATCGAGAGGAGGGATCCCTTTGGAAGGTCTTGGCATTAATCTTGGATACCTCATAGTCCAGGTATTCAATTTCCTCATCATCATGGTGATCCTGATCGCTTGGATCTACCGGCCGCTGCTCAACATGCTTCAGCAGCGCAGGGAGCGCATCGCCAAGGGGCTGGAGGACGCTCGTATCGCCAGCGAAGCGCGGCAAAGCGCCGAGAAGGATGCCGAGGAGATCATCGCCCAGGCGCGCCAGGAAGCCAATCGCATCGTGCGCGAGGCCACCGAGCGCGGGGAGCAAGTGCGGCGGGAGCTGAAAGCCGAAGCGGAGGCCGAGGCGGCCGAGATCCGTGCCCAGGCTCAGGCTCAAGCGCAGCAGACGCAGGAGCAGGCGCTGAGCGAGTTGCGCGGGCAGGTGGCCTCCCTGGCCATCGCCGCGGCCCAGAAGATCATCGGCGAGGCGCTGGATGAGAAGCGCCAGCGGGCTCTGATCGAGGAATTCTTCAGTGGTGTCCGCTCTGGCAAGGTTATCTTGCTCGAGGGCGAAGGTCTGACAGGGGCGCATGCCGAAGTGACCAGCGCCCTGCCGCTCACACCGGAGGAGCAGGAGACCGTCCGCAAGGATGTGATCAGCAAGCTGGGCGAAAGCGCCACCATCAGCTTTCGGGTGGACCCCGGCATCCTGGGTGGACTGGTGATCCGGGTTGGGGATAAGATCCTGGACGGGTCGGTGGCGGGCAAGCTGGGAAGCCTGCAGCAGAGCCTGCGCTGACAAGGCCGCGGCGGTTTGCACCGCCGGGCGTTAGGCAACCTTCGATGAAGCTGGCAAAGCTCATCGAAACGATTCCGAATATCGAGCACGGCGGTCTACCGGATGTGGAGATCACGATGGTGACCGCCGATTCGCGCCAGGTTCGTCCTGGCGCGCTCTTTGTCGCCGTTACCGGCACGCAAGAGGATGGGCACCGGTTCCTTGCGCACGCCGTGCAACAAGGGGCCGCGGCGGCGGTGGGCGAGCAGCCCGCCGAGGGATTGCCCATCCCCTACTTCCGGGTCGAAGACGCCCGGCTGGCGCTGGCGGAGCTGGCCGCTGCCTGGCATGGACATCCGGCCCGCTCGCTGGTTATGATCGGCGTCACCGGCACGGACGGCAAGTCGACTACCTGCAACCTCATCCACCGCATCTTAGGCGCGGGAGGCTTGCGGGCCGGGATGGTCACCACCGTGAACGCCGTGATCGGCGAGCGCGTGCTGGACACCGGCCTGCATGTCACCACGCCGGGCCCGATGGAGGTGCAGGGCTATCTGCATGAGATGGTGGCGGCAGGTCTGACCCACTGTGTGCTCGAATCGACCTCGCATGGGCTCGCCCAGCACCGGGTCTCAGCCTGCGATTTCGACCTTGCTGTGATCACGAACATCACGCATGAGCATCTCGACTACCATGGTTCCTGGGAGGCCTACCGCGAAGCTAAGGCGCGTCTGTTCCGGTCGCTCGATGAGAGCGCACCCAAAGCTGGAGGCCCTCCAAAGACCGCAATCCTGAACCTGGATGACCCCTCGTATGCCTTCCTGAGAGAAGCCACGTCGGCGCGACCGGTCACCTATGGTTCTGAGCCAAAGGCTGATGTCCACCTCGAAAGTCTGGAAAGTGGTGAAGATGGCCTGAGCTTGCGCATTCTCGCTGGAGGGCAATCGACGCAGGTGCGATCCGGCCTGATTGGCGCCTACAACGCCGCCAACATCCTGGCTGCCTTCGCGACGGCTGTGGCCGGCCTGGGGATCGACCCGGAGGCGGCCGCCGAGGGGATTGCCGCGCTCCCAACGATCCCGGGCCGGATGGAGCGCATCGACTTAGGCCAGCATTTCACGGCCATTGTGGATTTCGCCCACACACCCAACGCGCTGCGGAGGACGCTCGAGACGGCACGGGCACTCAGCCGGGGGAGGGTGATCGCCGTTTTCGGATCGGCGGGCCTGCGAGACCGGGCGAAGCGGCGCATGATGGCCGAGATCTCGGCCCGCCTCGCCGACCTGACGATCCTCACCGCCGAGGATCCCCGCACCGAGGATCTGGAGGTCATCTTGAGCGAGATGGCCGAAGGTGCAAGGGCAGCGGGCGCCGTGGAAGGGCAACAGTTTTGGCGGGTTCCGGACCGGGGCGAAGCTCTGCGGAAGGCCGTCAGCCTGGCGAGAGAGGGGGATTGGCTGCTCGCCTGCGGCAAGGGGCACGAGCAATCGATGTGTTTCGGCGAGACGGAATACGCCTGGGATGACCGCCTCGCCCTGCGCGCCGCCCTTGCGGAATCCATCGGCATCCAGGGCCCCGAAATGCCGCTTCTTCCCACCAGTCGCTAATCTCACCTGGCCGGGCCTTGCAGGACTCTAAGACCACTTGCGAAGGCCGTTCCTTCGGGCTACATTTGAAATGTTCACCGGCGACGCGCAGCGCGCGCAGATGAAGGGTGGTCCCATGACCGATTCACTCGAGAAGAACGCGGAGGAGCGCACGATCTGCTTTCTGGACCTTGCCAAGTTCGAGGAGGGCGCCGAAATGCGCGGCGGGTGTCTCGTGACGGATGCCCTCACTCGTCCGATCGAGTTTTGGGTGAGCGGGGTTATCCGGCCGACAAGCATCCAGCGCATCCTCTATGGCGATACCTTGCACGAGTACATTTGCAACGACCTGGTCGGAATCCCTCTGCTCTCGACACTCGAATCGTCGCCCGACTTGATCCTGGTACGGGAAGCCGAGTTCCTGAAATTGCGGTTGCGGGTGGAGATGCCGGTGCTCTGGGTGCGGGCAACGGTGGATGGCCAGTACGTGCTTCAGGCGCTCCCGGGCTATGAAAAGGAAGCCGAGGCGGGCCGCGAGATGCTGCCGCGCCGGCTGCGAGGACGCAATATCATCGAGCCATTCCTCCGCATCCGCAACGCCGTCGAAGAGGCGCACCGGCTCAAAGTCGGCGAGGAATCGAAAGCTTAAGTGTCCCCCGTTCCGATCCGTCCAGGGAAGCGGGCGCGTGGCTCGCCCCCCAAAGTCTACCCGGCGCGGAACCCCCAGATTCCAGCCACAAGCACGCATGCGTTCCCGCCGCCCAGGGAGATACGGCCCCTTGCTTTGGGGCTCCCCGAGCGCATGGAGGTCCTGCCACCGCGGGAGGTGGCGATCGAATCCATGCCCGCCACCTTATCGCTGGAGCCCCCCATGGCGGTCGAGACGGGCCTTCGGATGGCAGAAGAACCGTTGCGGATCGCGGGACCGTTGAGGGATGTTTCTCTCGCGGGCACAGCCTTCCGCCCGCTCCCGCCGTTGGGGCGGGTAGGGCCTCCGGCGCTCAGCCGTGCCTATGAGCAGCGTTGGGAGGAAAGTCACCCGAAAGCCGAGCAGGCAGCCTCCATGATGGAGTGCCTGCGCCCGGCCTTGGAGCCCTCGGTGCTTTCGGCCGAGACCGCAGCCTGGATCCTTCCGAGTGAACTGCGCAGCCATCAAGTGGAGGCTGTGAATGCGTTTCTGGGCCACGAAGCCTTCCTGCTTGCAGATGACCCCGGCACCGGAAGGAGCGTGGCGGCGATCGTGGCCATGATGGGCAAGTTCCAGATCGGTGAGGCGCGGCGGGCGCTGATGGTCACATCCGCAAGTTCGCTGCGCAGCGCTTCGCGGCTGCTCCGGCTTTGGGCGCCGGGATTGCTGGTGACGGCCGTACGCGGCGGTGCCGACTCTCGCCGGCTGGATTGGATGACGCCTGCCAATGTCTATGTATGCGATTATGGCACGCTGGAAACGGACATTGAGCAAGGCCTGCTCTCGGGCAAGGATCTCGAGTTCGACCTGCTGTTGCTGGATGACCTACCCACCACCGGGCTACGGTTCCAGTCCTTCCCGGCAGTCTTGAAGCAGGTCGAGGCCCGCATCCGCTGGGGCCTGGCGGGCGCCCCGCCTGAGAGTGCCGAAGATTGGGTGGTCTTGATCTCGCTCCTTCAGCCTCAGGCCTCGAAGAGCCTGGCGGGCATCACCCAGCCCGAGGCCAAGCGGCGCTTCCAAGAGAACCTGCTGCGCCGCAGCAAAGGTGAGCTTCGCGAGCAACTCCCTGTCCGGCGGCGGGATGAGATCTGGGTCGACCTGGACCCGGCACACTACCGGCGCTATGAGGAAGTGTTGGCGGAAGAACGCCACCGGTTGGCGCAGCTCGGGGAGGCAGCGACCACCGCCCATGTCGAGGCGGCTTTGGAGAGGCTGGACCGGGTGCTGAACTTCCTGCCCGGCACGCTCGATGGGGCCAAGGTCCGGGCGTTGGTGGATCGCATCGAGCAAATCGCGGCGTCGGATTCGAAGGCAGTCGTCTTCAGCCATTTCCAGGAGGATGGCATCGACCGCCTCCAGCCGGCCCTGGAAGCCTACGGGGTCTTGCGGCTGGGGCGAAATGATCCCGCGGAGCGGGCCCACAAGATCCTGGAGGCTTTCCGAGAGCAGGAGCACTGGCATGTGCTTCTGATGGAGATGGGCGCCCGCACGGGAGATCAACCGCTGGTCGAGGCCAGCTACATCTTGCATTACGATCATCACTGGAACCCCGGCGTCAGATTGCGGGCCGAGATGCGTCTGCACCCTCAAATCTTCCGGGCGGTGCCGATCAACATCTATGAATTCTGGGTAGCGGGGACGGTGGACGAGAAGCTATTCGGCCTCCTGGCCGAGAAGGACATGCTGCCGGCCGAAGTTCCAGAGGAAACCCAGCCCACCGAGCTGGCTGATCGAATCACGATTGAAGAGTGGATAGAGTGTATTTTGGAGGTGCCGCGCGGCGGGGTCCCCGAGCGCATCCCGCTGGTCCAGGAGATAGGGACGGGCATTCTGCCGGGCACGAGCGTCTTGCGCTCGCGGCTGACCGGGCTTTCCGCCGACACCTTGATGGCTGCGGTGGAGATGCTCATGAAGGCTCTGGGATATGATCAGGTGGAGCCGCTGGACGGTCCGGAAGAGGAGGGGGGCTTCATGCTGGCGTGGCGCGAGGGCGAGCAGGGAACCGAGCGGGTGCTGGTGCGCTTCCTGCGCACCGATGAGAACGTGGGCGTGGCCAAGGCCCGGGCGCTGGTCAAGTCCATGGAGATGCGCGGCGATTGCCAGGGCGCCTACCTGATCACGACCTCCGATTTCACCGCCGCCTGCAAGAACTTCGCGGATGAGACCGAAGGCCGCCTGGCGCTGGTCTCCGGCCCCGAACTCTACCGCCATTTGCATATCCTGGGACAATTCTGATGATGCCATCTATCCTGTTCGTTTGCTCGGCCAACCAATGCCGCTCGCCAATGGCGCGGGTGCTCTTCGAGGCGCTCTTGAAGGCGAAAGGAGCGCAGGGGGAGTGGTGGGTCGATTCGGCGGGCGTTTGGGCCAGCGAGGGAGCGCCGGCCACGGCCAACGCGCAGCTGGCCATGGCCGAGCGCGGCCTGGACCTCAGCGGGCACCGGGCCCAACCCGCCACTCAAGCATTGCTGCGGCGCTTCGACCTCATCGTCGTCATGGAGCAGGAGCACAAGGAAGTGCTGCTGGCGGAGAACCCCGGGCTCGCGGGGGTGGTCTACACCCTGCGCGAGCTGGCCGGCGGCCAGGGCGACTTCGAGGACCCGGTGGGGGGCAGCCTGGAGGTTTACCGCGCCGCGGCCGCGGAGCTGCAGAGCCTGCTGGAGGCGGCCTGGCCGCGGATGCGGGGTGTCGCAGGAAAGTCTGCCTGATCCTTCCTTTCCTGATCCAACTCGGTCGCATACACATCAAGCAGCCTGTGTCACAGCCGCAAAGCGACGGCCGCGGTCGAATGCTGCCATGCTCAGCCGGACGGCCAGCGCTCCTTCTTCCAAAGCATCCTGCATTAACCAGATTGGCTCGCGCCACCCACCTCTTCTGGCCAAGAAAGGCTATACTACTCTGGTACCAGGTACTATTGCCCCATTGAGGGGGGCGTGTTTGTTACGGAAAATGGATGCAAGCGGACTAGATCTAAAGGGCTACATCCGGCGGCATCCTGGATCCATGGCCTTCAGCTGATTCCATTTCGGGTCATTGGAGCGACGCGGTTCCCAAGGCCCATATAGGCTCTTGAAAAAGCCTTATGCGCCATTGGGGAACCCATTGCCGATGATGTGCGTGAAGCGACGGGTCTTCCGCGGATGGCCACGCGGGACCTGCGCGTGATAGATCGAGGGATAACGAATCAGACGCTGTTTGCGGTAGGTGCCCTGCAATAGGCCGGGCGCGAATCGAGGCGCAATGTCAGTCTGGGCATGGTTTCGGAGGATCTCTCTTGGCTTTGTCGTCGTCGCGCTGGCAGCGCTCTCGCTGCCTTCTGCTGCCATAGGAGGGCCTTGGCCGGGAGCAAGCGAGGTGCGGACCTTGGCCCAGGCGGTATCCACGTTCTCGGATGTCCCCGCAGATCACTGGGCCTATAACTACATCGAGGCGCTCTACCGGGCAGGTTATGTCGCCGGCTGCGGAACGAACCCCTTGCGCTATTGCCCGGACCGTATTCTGACGCGTGCCGAAAGCAGCGTCTTCATCTTGCGCGGCGCCCATGGGGCCCATCCCGATCCGCCGTATCCGGCTCCTCAGAATCCCACATTTGCAGATGTGGATCCATCCTATTGGGGCTATGGATGGATTGAGAGTCTTTGGCAGGATGGGTACACGGCTGGCTGCAATGCGGATCCCTTGATGTATTGTCCCGCGGGTGAACACACGCGCGCCGAGGCGAGCGTGTTCTTCCTGCGAATCAAACTGGGGGTGGATTACCAGCCGCCTCCGGCGCAGGGTCTATTCGCCGATGTAGAGCCAGGTGCTTGGTATGCTGGGTGGGTTGAGGCGGCCTTCAATGAAGGTCTGCTGCCCGCGTGTGGGTCGAACCCACTGCGCTTCTGTCCAGAGGATTTGGTGGATCGCGCTTTGGCGGCCTATATGATGGTGCAGGCCAAAGGGTTGTCTCTCCCGGAAGAGCCGGCACAGGAGGGTTGGTTCCAGGAGGCGCATGATCCTGCGCACTCTGGTTATACCCCGGAAGTCGTACCGGCATCTTGGCAGTTCAAGTGGCAGTGGAATGGGTCCTGTGCGGATGGACGCGATTGTCGGCCAGGCGACCCCGAACTGGGCTGGTCGTTCGAGATCCCACCCAAATCCCATCCCGTGGCGGGGAACGGGCGGCTCTATCTTCCTGCAGGCGTCCAAGGTGTCTGGGCGATCAGGGAATCCGATGGGAAGACCGATTGGCATAATGCGGGTGTGCAAAGCGAGGTGACGGCAGCCTTTGATCCCGATGAGGATACCCTCTTCGTAGCAAGCACCGACGGGAAGCTCTATAAACTTAGTAGCTTCGACGGTTCTGTGGTGGGGCAATTCCAGGCCGATGGAGCGCTGAACCTGGCTCCGGTCATCGTTGGGGGCCGCGTCTATGTTGTGTCTGCACAAGGGACGCTCTATGCCGTCGACAAGATGAACATGCAGAGGGTCTGGTCCTACGCAGCTGGCTCTCCTGGGCAGACGCCCCCCGCCTATTCGGCACGATATCAAGTCTTGGTTTTCGGCACGGAGGATCTTTTCGTCCACGGAGTGAACGCCAGCGATGGATCGCGTCGTTGGAGGATCAAGCCTACGGTCAACGAACCGGGCCCATTGTCCTACGATGGGGGCGATGGCCGCAGACACCGGACCTACAACTATGAGCACGGCTGGCCCGTGATCGCGGAGGAGCATGGGATCGTATTCATGCGGCTGCGGCTTCCCAAGTCGGCGATTTGGCAAGTTCCCAATCCCCAGCAAGCGAATTGGTTCCCCAGCTCGAACAGCGCAATCCGAGATTTCCTGACCGCACGTCCCGAGCTGCAGACGCTCTTTGCCTTACGCCTGGATGACGGGAATCAGGCTTTCATCCCGGCGGTGGGCGCGGGGAATATCGAAACACCCGATATCGATGCCACGCTTGGGCCCTTGCCGGTTGTGAGGCGACTGGGCAACGGAGGTGAAGTTGCCTATGTCGTCGCGAGAAACGGCCAGAAGTGTGAGGCCGGAGACTGTGAGGACCCTCGCTGGGATGCAGTGATGTGCGAGATGGTGTTGGATGACCAAACCATCCCAGGCCTGCAGGAAGGCGACTGCCGGATCGTTGGGAGGGATCTCAGCAGAAATCTGATCACGGATGAGATGGGCAAGATATCCATGGCAGGCGACGTGCTGTTCCATGCCCACTGGCTCTCTCTGCAATCCCATCGGATCAGGAATCGATCGGATTCCCTGGGCTTGACCTATCTGGATCCGATTGCTACCCAGGAACTCCATCCGATCGTTAACCGAGCCAGCAACCAGCCAGATTGGGTGACGTGTCAGCCCACACCGAGCCACTATTGCAGTACATGGATCGATACCTACGGGGACAATCGGGCCTTTGAGCATGCCTTCTGGCTCTTCTTCAACGATTCAGATCCGCCCTACGCTGCATGCCGCACGGGCAATTGCGTGGCTCCCTATAGCGATGGATACAAGGCCCGCTATGCCATCGTAAACAACGGCACGGCATACTATGAATCCAATGGCGGCACGATCTTCGCCGTTGGAGCGCCCTGAGGAAGCGAGGCTCATGGGAAGTAGATCTTGGGAAACAGATCGTTGGTCTCGCATCCGCATCTTCTCCGGCGCCAGCGGCTGCCGGCCGACACCCCATCGCACCGCCCGAGCGGTGAAGAAGATTTTCCAGGCGATGCTCTTGCTGCTTATCCTTTCGGCGAGCGCTATTCAGGTTCCCGGACTTGGCGCGTTCCAGGCGGAAGCACAAGAACCGCTAGTTCGACGAGTGAATGCGCCCTATTTTGGTCAGCAGGATGTGAGGCCAGAGGAAAGCGCGGTCTTCTGGTTTGGCCAAGTCAACTCCCGCGATAATCTTGCCAATGTGCGCGTGGGCTATAACGATAATGAGCTCTATGTGCGCGTGGCGGTGTTCGACCGCCTCCTCTGGTACGACACCACGCCGGCCGCGGCTGATCTCGCCTCCTGGGATTCAGTCTCGCTCTATCTAGACCTGGATGGGACCACGAGGACGGCCTTGAGCGAGGATGCCTATTGGTTTGTGGGGCAGCTGACCTGGTGGGAGGAGCGGGAGGCCTATCAGGCGGCCTATCGATGGGACGGCGCGGCATGGCGGCTTTTTTCCGGTGCGTACTCTACATCGGCAGGCTGGCGGGGCAATGCCCCCAACGATCAAATCAATGACAAGGGTTGGGTCCTGACCTATCAAATCCCCTTCGCCTCTTTGGGGTTGTCCAGTGCGCCGGTCGAGGGCACGAAATGGCGGATGTTCCTATCGGTGCACGACAGGGATGATGCCTCCGGCACGAACATCTCCGACACGATATGGCCGCCTGAGGGATGGACGGGCGACCCTTCCATGTGGGGCGAGCTCTCCTTTGGATTGCCGATCTACCAGGCTCCAACCATCTCTCCAAGCGGTACGGTCGTGATTCGACAAGGGCTGAACGGCGCGCAGGTCATCGACGGCGCCGTGGGAGGCGGAGGTACCTGCGCAGAGGGAATCGATATATGGAATGCGCTTGGCGATACCAACTATGCAGGGGCGACGGATTTCAACATTCAGAACCAGGCTGATGTGGCGGACTGGCCCTGCTACTCGAGGGCCTACCTGACCTTTCCCTTGGATGATATCCCTCCGGGGAAGGTCATTCTCTCCGCCAAGCTTATCCTCCATCAGTACGGCAATTCCGGAGGCGGCTCTTGGGGAGACCCGGAGCCATCCTGGATACAAGTTTTGACGGTGAGCGATGCCTGGCAGGAGTCCAATCTGACCCTCAACAATGCCCCCTTGGCAGCTGAGAACTTCGGCGGTTCCTGGGTTGATCCCTTGGCCTCCTTCCCGGGGTGGCCCGGCGTGGAGCGAGAATGGGATGTGAGCCTGCCCGTGGCGCAGGCCTACCAGCAGGGCGGTCCCCTGCGGCTGGCGCTGTATTCCGCCGATATGGCCTATCATAGCGGGAAATACTTCGTCTCATCGGATACGGAGGACTGGAACGCGGTGGGACGCCCCACGCTCGAGGTCGTCTGGGGTGAGGCGACTCCTACCGGAACCTTTGTGGACGTGCCGATGGACTATTGGGCCTACGATTACATCGAGACGCTTTACCAATCCGATTACGTGGCGGGGTGTTCTGCGAATCCTCCCATGTATTGCCCAGAGCGCACCCTTAGCCGCGCAGAGAGCAGCGTCTTCATTCTCCGCGGCGCCTATGGCGCCATCGCCGATCCTCCCCATGCCCCTCCTTCCCAGCCGACATTCGAGGATGTCGATAGCGGATATTGGGGATATGGCTGGATTGAGAGCCTCTGGCGAGATGGCTATACCGCTGGTTGCAGCGATACGCCGCCGCTCTATTGTCCCTCACGTCAGCATACGCGGGCCGAGGGAAGCGTGTTCTTCCTGCGGATCAAGAATGGCGTGGATTATCAGCCGCCGCCGGCCAGCGGCCTGTTTGCGGATGCAGATCCAGATGCATGGTATGCTGGTTGGGTAGAGGCTGCCTATCTGGAAGGGCTTTTGCCACCCTGCTCGGAGGGTCCGCCGATGCGCTTCTGCCCGGAGGATCCCCTTGATCGGGCTTGGGCGGCCTACATGATGATCCAGGCAAAAAATCTCCCGATGCAGTAGATTCGACAGAGTTTCAGAAGATACCCAGGTCGATGGAATAGGGCGCGATCTGCCAAGGACAGGCATCTAACTGATGGGAAGCGATTGGTTTAACCGAAGGAAATTCCTCAAGGCCGCCAGTGGGCTGCTGGGGGGTACCGCGTTTCTCTGGGCGGATAAACGCCTCGGGGCGCTGGGGCGGGATCCCAAGACTTGCCTTTGCGCCGAGCCAAATCAGGCGAATGCCGCCTCGGTCTTCGGCCCACGGGTCGTCCACGTTCATGCTCCTGCTGCAACGTCCTGGGATTTTGGTAACGACTATTATGGCAATTATGTCGATCAGGGCATCGTCAATGAGATGGTCGATCAAGGCCTGATCGTCTTGACGGGGGCGGCCAACATTGAGGATGCGTGGCGCTCTCTAATCCCTGCTTATTCGCCAGGCGAAACGGCGATCGCGATCAAGGCCAATTTCAACAACAACCTCTGGTGCGATCCCTGCAGCACAGGATGCGCAGATTGGCAATTGAAAATCGATGCGCTTATCCATCCCATCAATGCCATGATCCGCGGATTAATGCGAGCCTTTCCTTCGTTCGATCCAGCGGATGTCTGGGTGTTCGATGCGACGATCGGCAGCAACCCGCCGGTGAGCTCACGTCATATCCCGGAGCGCTTCAAAGATGCATGCATCTATCCCCGTGTTCGCTTCTTCGACCAAGGCTGCAATGAAATTGCGGGCTACAACAGTTCTGACTCTGATGCCTATGTGACATGGCATAATCCGGCGGATGTCAGCGAGCCGCCGGCACAGAAAATCACGGATGTGTTGGTGCAGGCGACCTACCTGATCAATATGCCCATTCTGAAGCGCCATGGTGGTGCGGGGATCAGTTTGGGGTTCAAGAATCATTTTGGGTCGATTGACAACTGCCCGCAGCTGCATGATTGGGTGTGCTTCATCTGGCCCGCCTCCCAATACTCCGATCGATACAATCCGCTGGTGGACATCTTCAGGAACCCCCATATCGAAGGCAAAACGATCCTTACGGTTGGCGATGGACTCTTTGGGGATCTAGCAGGCAACGCGAATAAGCCCGCTCCCTGGAACAGCTTTGGAAGGCAGGCTCCAAACAGCCTTTTCTTTTCAACGGATCCGGTTGCTATCGATTGCGTCATGTGCGACATTCTCGATGTAGAGGGCTACCAAGGAGGCGTCCAGCCGCAATCTGATGATTATCTCAGACTGGCGGCCGGGAGCGGTCTGGGCACTTATGAGCGTGGCAGCCCCTGGCAGGAGCCCTATGGAAGCGGGTATCAGAACATTGAATATATCCGCTTGCCCCATCCATTCACGTCCTTTGTCGATGTCCCTTACGACCATTGGGCCAAGGACTATATTGAGGCGTTGTATCGCGATGGGTATGTCGCCGGGTGCTCTCTTAACCCGCCTATGTATTGCCCTGAGCGCATCCTCTCACGTGCGGAGAGCAGTGTCTTCATCTTGAGGGGTCAATACGGCGCTGTTCCCGATCCACCGCATAGTCCACCATCCACCCCTACCTTTGAAGATGTCCCCAGCAATTTCTGGGGGTATGGCTGGATTGAGAGCCTTTGGCGGGACGGGTTCACCGCAGGCTGCAGCGCTGAACCACTGCTCTATTGCCCTTCGCGTGAGCACACGCGTGCAGAGGCATGTGTGTTTTTCCTGCGCATCAAGAGAGGGGTCGACTATCAACCCCCCAGCCCTGTTGGCTTGTTCGAGGATGTGGACCTAAACGCGTGGTATGCCGGATGGGTAGAAGCGGCCTATCTTGAGGGATTGCTGCCTGCATGCGGGAGCAACCCTCTAACCTTCTGCCCGGAGGCGCCTCTCGACCGGGCCTGGGCCGCATATATGATGTGCAAAGCGAAAGACATCGCCGTCCCGTAATGCTTTTCCATGGGCGTAATGCATGCGGGCATGCTGAGGATCATGACCAGGCGAAGTTGTCACACCGCCGCATAAGGCCCCGAGATATTGAAAAGTCCTAAATCGTGGTCCCAGGAAGGCCATCGGGCCTTTTCGACCGGATGGCGCCGCCTCGCTTCTGCGGGGCAAAGAGAGTCGACTGGAAATCGGAAGCCTTCAGCCAAGCCGTTGGAGGCTGAGAGGTAGAGGGTGGAAATCTGCAAAGCAATCATATTCATGGAAATATGTATAGCCTAATCATCCCGCGGGAGAAATCCACAGGTGGCACCAACGCGGAAGCCAGCGTGAACTCACTGCTTTGGCATGCTTCTTGTACACCGGGGGATGTAGATTCGATATGCGCGGTGCCCAAGGTCATGGGCAGAGGGCAGCCTAGTTGCGCGATGAGCGGTGATCCCTATAATTACCCTATATAGGGGAGTCCGAGAAAGGCGTGCCTGCCTCAATCGCTGGTGACATGGACCTGCCCAAGAAAGGCGAAAAGGTTGAGCGCGCAGAAGCTTCAGACTGAGGATCGAGCGACTAAAGGTGGTGATGCCCCAACCATTCTTGTCGCGGATGACCACGGGCTCATTCGTGAGGGGCTGAAGATTGTGCTTGAGCGCGACGGCATGAGAGTCGTCGGATTCGCGGCGACGGGAAGGCAGGCCGTCGAAATGACGCAATCGCTCGAACCGGATGTTGTAATCCTCGATATTCGTATGCCGGATATGGATGGATTGGAGGCCCTGGCGGCGATTAAATCAGCGCGTCCCGAAACGACGGTATTAATGCTCACCTCCTATGGAAACCCCGAGTATCTCTATCGATCGATTTCCTTGGGAGCGGCCGGATTCCTCACCAAGGAAGGGGATCCCAACCAGATTTCACAGGCCATACGGACGGTGATTGAGGGCGAGTCCATCATTGATTCCAAACTGCTCAGGGATTCCTTGAAAGCCCTGAGTGCAGCAACCGGCAAACCATCTAGGGGGATGAAGAAGATGGACGTGCCCAGCCTTACCGAGCAGGAGATCCGGATCCTGACATTAATTGCCGAGGGCCTTACAAACGCCGATATCGCGGATGCGCTTTCCGTGAGTCCCAACACCGTAAAGACCCACGTGCACAATATTTTCGTCAAACTCGGTGTGTCCGACCGCACCCAGGCCGCGCTCTGGGCTATCCGCCGCGGGCTCGTTGCCTAGAGCTGGCCAAGACCTCGCTTGCCCAAGTTAATACCCGGGTACTAGTAAATATCATGCTTGCGGGTATTGCTAATCAAGCATGCGTGCGCGATGATTGTGGGAGCGAGGGTTTCCCCTTCCCCACAACTCATCGAAAATCGCGTTCGCGATAAGCCCATGAGATCCTCGTTGGATGCTTAAGGGATCGCGAGGGCCCTCGATATTGAGCCGACACTGGCAGGGTCGGCCTAATATTAGGAAATCGTGATCCGGGCGGACCGGCGGCGTAGCTCGCAAACCGCGTGATTCGGGCATCGGGAGGAGAATGTCTGAGAGAGGGGTCGTTTCCTCTCTGGGCTTTTCTGCATCCAATATCAATTGAGTGACAGCAGATCGCCGGGGTAAACTTCCTCTGCTTCCAGCTGAGGGGATTGTGGCTACCCTGGTCTGGCAGACTGGCGCATTAGAGCCTCGTCCGTCTTCAAGCATGTGGCGGCTTGGCAAACATAAAGGAAACTGCTTGGTTCGAAACTGGGGGTCGGTGCCAACGATGCTCGCCCCGCCGGGATACGCTTGCCACACCGAGAGGGGGCACAAATCACATATAGGGCCTGGGGAGAACCGAACAGGCCCGCAGGCCAGAGAGCGAGAAGACAAGTGAGTGTCCAGGTGACCGGTCAGTGGTATGTGCTGAGAAGCAAGCCGAACAAGGAAGAGCCTGTTTGGCATCAGACATGCGCCCTGGGCTTCCAAGTTTTCTATCCGCGGCTTCGGGTGAAACCGGTCAATCCCCGATCTCGTCACATCGTCCCCTTTTTTCCTGGCTACATGTTTGTTCACGTGGATATTGGCAAGGTGGGATTGTCTGCCTTCCAGGGCATGCCCCATGCGATCGGCCTGATCTGCTTTGGCGGGGAGCCCGCCCACGTTCCAGATCCGCTTGTCGAGGCGATTAGGCGCCGCGTTACGGAGCTCAACACCGGTAGGGTGATAGATCCCAGCCGTTTCGCTCCCGGGGAGCGAGTTCGCATCTGCGAGGGCGCTCTGAAAGGATATGAGGCGATCTTTGATGCGCAGATTCGCGGGCGGGATCGGGCCCGCGTGCTGCTCGCTCTTCTCACCGGGAGGCATGTCGTGGTCGAACTGAAGGCCGATTGGCTTGAGCCGATTCGGCGTTGAGGGGCATGACAGAGACATGCCCTTGGTGATTGGAAGGGTCACGGCGGGGAGTTGCCGCAGGCTGGGGGCAAAAGAGCGCACGGCTCCGTGCCACATATGGATCGATGTGCGCATATAAGACGAAGAAGTCGATTTGAGGATTTTCTCCCGGGAGCGGGGGCTCTGGGAGGGAAGGCTAGGCGCGATCCGCTTGCAACCATGAGCGGCGGGAGGCGGAAAGTGGAGCCTCGAGGAGGAGGAAGCGACCTTGGAGGGAGCGTCGGCAGGCGGCTGGATTCTCTAGACGCATAGGTTCTTTCGTAGGGGATCGGGATTCTCATTGGGACCCCGCGCTCTCTGAGAAGACTTTCCCACCTTAAGGCATCCCGCAATTCCTTCTAAACACCTCGGGCGAAGGGGACTTGGGAGAGTCCTCGCCGCCGCGAGGCAGCATACCTCGTTCGACAGGCTCCGACCGATGTCGGAAGGGCGGAGCGTGTCCACATCAACCCTCAAGCGTCGTGATTTCAAGCGCATTCTCAGGGTTTCGGCATCCAGGCAACCGACAGGGCGTGACGGCATGAGGCTTCTGCAGGATCTCAGGGTCTACCTGGCGCGGCAAGCTTCGAGCGTCGGCCGCTACATTCTTGAACAGGCGGTGTTCGCAGCCATTGGCTGGGTGCCGACTCTGCTGGGGATCGGTCTACGGTCGCTTGTATATCGCATGCTCATGGATATGCAAGGGTGGGTAGCGATCGAGGCGGGGGTCCGCATTCGCTACGCAAATCATGTGCATCTTGGGCGGGGCGTCTACCTGGATCAAGGCGTTTATCTACACGCGATGCCGGATGGAATAACCATCGGAGAGGACACGATCGTGATGCATGGTGCCGTGCTGCATGTCTACAATTTCAGGGATCTGCCGCATGCTCACATCCGCATCGGCGAGAGGAGTCTGATCGGGGAATACTCCGTGATCCGGGGTCAGGGCGGTGTGCAGATTGGCGATCGAGTCTATACCTCGCCCCATACGCAGATCCTTGCGGTTGACCACGTGTTCGAAGATCCAGTCACGCCGTTTGTGGATCAGGGCATCACGGCCCAAGGCATCACGGTCGAAGACGACGTTTGGATTGGCGCGGGTGCCATCGTGACAGATGGGGTGCGGATTGGGAAAGGGGCGGTCGTCGCAGCAGGCGCAGTGGTCACAAAGGATGTGCAATCGTATAGCTTAGTCGGCGGCGTGCCAGCGCGTGTGCTGCGCAACCTCAAGGAAAGCCCTGCCAAAGCCCAAGCCGCGGAGATCTATCACCGCATCCTCGGGAGGTGATGAAGATGAGATTGTCGGTTGTTATCCCTGCATACAATGAAGAAGCGGGTATCGCAGACATTGCGCACCGTGTGCTGAATGTGGGGCCCGACCTCGCGCGCGCGCGGGTCGACTTCATGGAACTCCTGGTTGTGGATGATGGCTCCAGGGATCGGACAGCGGAGATCTCCGAGGGCATCGCCGGGGTCCGTCTGATCCGGCATCCTAAGAATCGCGGCTATGGCGCAGCCTTGAAGACGGGTTTCTCTGAAGCCAGGGGCGACCTCATCGGCTTTCTGGACGCGGATGGGACCTACCCGCCGGAGTATTTCCCGGGCCTATGCAAGGAGGCAATGGATGGCGCAGATCTGGTGATCGGCTCCAGGATGTTGGGGACGGACAGCCAGATGCCTTGGACCCGGCGGGTGGGCAATCTCTTCTTTGCGAAACTACTCAGCCTTGTCGGAAGACAGCGCGTTTCGGACAGCGCGAGCGGCATGCGGGTCTTCAAGCGGGAGATCCTCGACCGCCTCTATCCCCTTCCGGATGGACTCAATCTCACGCCTGTGATGAGCACTCGAGCCATCCATGAGGGGATCATCATAAAGGAGGTGCCGATCCCCTACAGCGAGCGGGTGGGACACTCCAAGCTCAGCGTTGTGAGGGACGGCTCTTTATTCCTGCGCTCCATCATTTGGACGGCGCTGAGCTACAATCCGGTGCGAGTCCTGGGCGCGATCGGATTGGCGGGCGTGGCGATTTCCGCGGCGGTGGCCGTGGCCTTGGTTATCGCCCGGCTTAGCGGTGTCACACAACTGAGCCCGCTCTGGGTGGTTGCGCTGAACGGCGCGCTGGTATCAGGCGTGACGGGCGTGAGCATCTTCGCTTTGGGTGCCACGTTTAACTATCTCGTCAGCCTCTTCTACCGGCGGCCCATCCGGCAGGGATTATTCAAGCGCCCTCTCTTCGACCCACCGCTCGACCGCCACTTCGGTTGGCTCGGCGCCGTGGGGATCGCCCTGGGCCTGGGGCTTGGCATCGCGAGTCTGGTGCTTGGGATTCAGGGCTGGCCGATCTCTCGGCTCTGGCTCTATCTTCTAGGCAGCGCGTTGCTGATCCTGCTGGGCGTGCAGCTCCTGATTTATTGGATCCTGATGCGTGTCCTTGAGGAGTTGAGCCAGAGAGAATCTCTGATCGAAGCCCAGCGCGACGAGGGTGCCGACTGAGGCCTGGATATGCATCGAGGGTGAGCGTGGGAAGGGAAACGGTGGCAAAGGCCGCGGAGAATCAACGAGAAGCCAATCTTGGATGCAGGCCGGTTCGGAAACTGCCGATGGCCAGCTACCCCAACGCGGATGAGGTCGTTCGGCGGGGTTTGCTGCAGAGTGTGCGGTCGGCGGATGCTGTTGACGTACTGCTTGTGAACCCCCCGACGCCTGATGGTGGATTATGGATCCGCACGCAACACCGGGTGGGGCGGCGGACGCGCGAGAATATGGTCTGGCCGCAGGTCTCGTTGGCTCAGATGGCCGCCCTGCTGGCCCCTCCCTATTCCGTGAAAATCATTGATGCTAATGCCGAACACATGGGTTGGGGGACCTTCCGGAGCCTCTTGGATCGGTACAAGCCACGCTACTATCTAACTCAGGTCACGGCCCCAACACTGGAAAATGATATGTACGGCTGCTTTCTGGCGAAGGCGCGCGGCGCAGCGACAATCGCATTCGGCACCCATGTAACGGCCATCCCCCGGGAGACGATGCGCAGCTTTCCTCCCCTGGACTATATCCTTCACGGCGAGCCGGACCTAACCCTGCGTGACTTGATTGATCATCTTGAGAAACGCGTGGAAGATCGTTCGCCGGAGGTCCAGACGCTCTTCGAGAAACATGACCAAGAATACAGGCCTGCGTTCGAAAAGGCAGGAAACGCAGATCTGGGAAGGATCCGCGGCCTCGTTTGGCGATCCAATGGCCGTATCGTCATGAACGAACCCCGTCCCTTTATTCAGGATCTCGATGATCTCCCTATCCCCAGGCACGATCTGCTTCCCCTGGAGAAATATCGCATGCCCTTGATCAAAGGGCCTTTCACGTTCATCGTAACCAGCCGAGGTTGTCCTGCAGGTTGCATCTACTGCATTAAGCATGTCAGCTATCAATTCAGTGTTCGTCTGCGTTCGCCCGAGAAAATCCTCGAGGAGCTCTGGCTGCTGAAATCTCTGGGGATACACAATATTCATATGTACGCAGATTTGTTCACGGTGAATCGGGACCAGGTCGTCGATCTTTGCAAGCTCATGATCGATCAGCAGATTGGGATCCGATGGATGTGCAACAGCCGTGTCGACTACGTGGACGAGGAGATGTTGGGATGGATGGCGAAGGCCGGATGTTGGCTGATCTCGTGGGGGATTGAGAGCGCCAATGAGGACATCCTCCGTCATGCTCGCAAAGGAGCCTATCCGGATCGCGCCGAAAGTGCCCTGCGCTGGGCCAGGAAGGCTGGAATCAAGAACTGGGGCTACTTCATCATTGGTCTTCCCGGCGAAACCGAAGAGACTATCCGTGAGACCATCGATTTCTCGAAACGATTGCCGCTGGATATTGCCCTCTTCCACGTCGCCGCGCCGTACCCTGGGACTCCCTTCTTCTTTGAGGTGGTTAAAGAGGGCTGGTTCCGTCCGGGAACGCGCTGGGAACAGGTGGATATGGATCGGGAGACGGTCCTGGATTATCCTGGTCTTCCGGCTGAGCGGTTGCTGTATTGGCAGCGGCGCGCCTTCCGTGAGTGGGCTCTCCGTCCGGGTCCGATTCTCACGTATCTTAAGATGCTCTTCTCCGATGTCTCTACCTTCCGAACGGCGGCAGGCGTGGGCCTGGAGCATCTACGCTGGTGGACATCGAAGGCCTGATTCCCTGAAGATACAATCCCCCAGGAGATTGGCTTCTCAGATAAACGGCTTCCCCATAGGCATGGTTTACCCGTTCGGAAGCCCCTTGATGGTTGCTCTCGACACAGATTGTCCCTCCGAATGAATGTTCGAAGGATCCACGGCTACACAGTTCCATGGAACTTAGCCGTTGCATTCTTTGCCCTATCCGCAGTAGTCGCTTCATGGGCTGCGTATGACCCGGAGGCGGCGAGAGCCAAGCTGGCGATCCTTTTCATCGGAATCGCTCTTTACTATGCCGTCGTTCTGCTGAGGGGCAATGGGCGCACCGTCCTTGTCGAGGCATTGGCGTACGGTGCGGGCCTGCTGAGCATCTGGTTTCTCCTGAGTCATAACTGGGAGGTCGGGGGAGTCGATTTCGAATGGATCGGTCGTGTCGGTGTCGGATTGACCCAGCTGCAGCTGGAAGGTCTGCAACTGGGGATGCACCCCAACCGCGCGGCTGGGATCCTCGCCATGATGATTCCGCTGCAAGTGGCCACGGTCGCCCTGACACACGCACGCGCGGCGTGGCCCCGCTTCGGGGGCGCCGTTCTGGCCACGCTGGTGAGCCTGTTTGGGTTGGTGATGACGAGTTCGCGAGGTGCCTGGGTCGCGCTCGGGATCTCGACTGTGATCCTTGCGAGCCTTTTCATGGGACGGCGAGTCCTTTTGCGGTTCAATTGGGCCCGCAAGCCCCTGGCAAGATGGGGCATCGCGATGATCGCCGTCGTCTTCCTGGGAATCGTGCTCTTTTGTGCGCCTTGGTCGTTCATGCTGGAGCAGCTGGCTGCTGTCCCTGGTGAAACCAGCATTCCGGATCGATTGCAGCTTTACCGGCAAGCCTTCGAAATCGCAAGAGAGGTTCCTATTGCCGGAGGCGGGCTGGCGAGTTTCGCTGGACTCTACTCGCAATACATCCTCGTCATCCCTGTCTACTTCTTGGGATATAGCCACAATCTCTATCTGGATGTGTTCCTCGAGCAAGGCCTCCTCGGGATGGCCACATTCTTGGTCGTCTGGTTGGGAAGCCTCGGGATCTTGCTCAGGCGCGTGGTGGCACGCCGGGGGGCGGATCGCGCCTCAAGGATCCTTGCATGGGCAGTTTTGGGAGGGGTGATCATCTCTCTCCTGCATGGCCTTGTGGACGACCCGCTCTATGGGGAGCGGGGAACGCCATTGCTCTTCTTGCTCCCCGGCCTAGCGGTAGGTCTTGCCGCCTCGGGGCCTCATCGTGGTGTCGAAGGTGATCCCGAAACCGGGGGCCTATTGCGAATTCGAGGGCGTGGGCGGACTGTGGCCGCTATGCTCGGCGGGGCCCTGCTCGCGGTCGCTGGGATAGGCATGTTTCATTTTTGGCCCCAAATCGCATCAGCATGGCACGCGAATATAGGCGTTCTAAGTATGGCGAAAGCAGAGCTGGCCGCATGGCCTGCAGAGGGATGGCAAGATGAGCGAGATGAGAGGCTCATGAACCAGGCCGAGTTCTCCTTTCGGCGCGCCCTGTCTTTTTGGCCTGATCAGCCGGCGGCGCTTTATCACTTGGGGTTGATTGAATTGGGTCGGCGGGAGTTTGGGCCAGCCGCCGGACATCTGCGGCGGGCCCTTGCTGCGCGGCCGAGCCACCAGGGCATTCGCAAGAATCTCGGGTATGCGCTCGCTTGGGCCGGCGAAGAGGCGCGTTCCAGGGAAATCCTGCGCAATTTTCCAGAGGCATCGGAAGAGATGAGGCATTATTCGCATTGGTGGAAGCATGAAGGGCGTGCCGACCTTGCCGCCATTGCAACACGGATGGAGATTGCGCTTAGAGTCTCACCGTAGGTGTTGCTAAGGATGAACTCTATTCGCATAGAGGGTCTGATACGCCGGGGCGGCTGGTTCGGCAGGCCAGGGACTCAAACGATGATTGGAAGCTTGCTATGAGCATTCTCCGCTCCTTACGAACCCGGCACGATGGTCAGAAGGTCGTGGTTATCGGCTTGGATTGCGCCGCGCCGGAGTTGGTCTTCGACCAGTGGCGTGATGATTTGCCGAATCTGAGTCGTCTGGCACAGAGAGGCCTTTGGGGCGACCTGGAGTCGTGCATCCCGGCGATTACGATCCCAGCATGGTCGTGCATGTTGTCCGGCAAAGAGCCTGGAGAATTGGGTATTTACGGTTTTCGGAATCGGGCGGACCATAGTTACGATGGCATGTTCATCGCCACCGGAGATCATGTCCATGAGAAGCGAGTCTGGGATTATCTTTCGGGGGCGGGCAAGCGGTCCGCTGTGATCGGCGTGCCCCAGACCTATCCTGTGAGGCCGCTTAAGGGGTGGCTCATCTCCGGCTTCCTCACGCCCAATCGGGAGAGCCACTTTGCCTACCCAGATCGGCTACGGAGAGAGATCCTGGGGGCTGTGCCTGACTATGACTTTGATGTGCCCCAATTTCGAACGGAGGAGAAAGAGTGGCTTCTGCAGCAGATCATCGAGATGACCGAAAAGCATTTCCTGGCGGTTGACTATTTGATGGCAAAGAAGAGATGGGATTTCTTGATGCTTATGGAGATCGGCGTCGACCGAATTCATCATGGGTTCTGGAGCTACCATGACCCTCAGCATCCCAAATATGAACCGGGCAATCCCTTTGAGCGGGCGATCCATGACTATTATGTCCGCATTGACGAAAAGGTGGGGGATTGGCTGGAGATGGTCCCAGAAGACACGGCGATCTTGGTGGTTTCGGATCATGGGGCAAAGAGCATGCAGGGCGGGGTGTGCATCAATGAGTGGTTGTGGCGGGAAGGCTACCTGTCCTTCGTCCATGACCCCAATCCCAGCGAGCTGAAACCATTCCGTGAGATGGAGGTCGATTGGTCGCGCACCACAGCGTGGGGCGAGGGGGGATATTATGGGCGAATCTTCATGAATGTGCGCGGACGCGAGCCGCAGGGGATTGTCTCTCCCTGGGACTATGAGCGCGTGCGAGATGAACTTGCAGAGAAAATCGAGGCCATCCCGGGACCGGATGGCCATGCCTTGGGGACGCGCGCCTTTCGCCCGCAGCAGATCTACCGCCTCGTGCGGGGTGTCGCGCCCGATCTGATGGTTTACTTCGGCGACTTATCCTGGCGTTCGGTCGGCTCTCTGGGGCATGGGAACATCCACACGTTTGAAAATGATACCGGCCCGGATACCTGCAATCATGCAAGGAATGGTCTGTTCATACTCTATGACCCGCGCAATCCTGGCGAAGGCCAAAAGATCGAGGGGGCGCAGATCTACGACGTGGCGGCCACAATCCTTGATCTCTTTGATTTGCCAGCACCTCCGGGCGCGGCGGGACGCAGCCTTGTTCCCCACACACCCATCCCATAATAGCCTTTTCCTCGCACTGTCCTCCGAGTGAACCCCGAGGCGGCTGGCAGGGCAAAGAACGCCCGGGAGCGGAACCCCGCAAGAACCTGCGCGGCGCTGAAGCCCGCATCCCTTGGACAGGAATCCGGCCGAGGGGCCATGGTAAGCACGCCGAGGGCAGGTGGCCGTGGCGGGACGACTATGGCGAAACCAGCCGCCGCCTGTAGGCCGTGCTAAACCGAGAGGAGTGAGCATGGAAGATGTCGAGGCCACCCTTCGCACATTTATTGCGGAGAACATCCTTTATAGCAATGATGGCTATCCCCATGCCGACGATGCATCATTTCTTGAAACGGGCGTAATCGATTCGATGGGCGTCATGGAGCTCGTGCTCTTCATCGAAGAGCGGTTCGGAGTGAAGACCGAGGATCATGAGATTGTCCCTGAGAACTTCGATTCGATCCACAGTCTGGCAAGCTACATTCGGGGCAAGATGGCTGGCTGAGGGGAGCGACAAGAATCCCGGCCGTGGGAGGCAATTAGCGCGCCAGGGATTGTGGCGCACCCCCCTCGCAGGCCACCCAAGCGCATCGTTTTATGCGAGAACCCAAGGCGAAAAGAGAAATCCATGCTAGTCCATGAATTCCTCGAGAGAAGCGCCGAGAGACTCCCGCAAAAGACCGCCATCATATGCGGAGAGAAGAGGTTGACCTACGCTGAATTCGAGAGCGATGCGAATCGACTTGCCCATGCGCTCCTACACGCTGGCTTCAGGCGGGGGGATCGCGCAATCATCTTTCTGCCCAATTCAATTGAACTTGCTGTGAGCATCTTCGGCGTGCTGAAGGCAGGCGGCGTGTTCGTGATCGCCAACCCAACGGTGAAGGCGGATAAACTCGCTTTCATGTTGGGAGATTGCACCGCGACAGCCTTCCTATCATCGCAGTCGATGGAGGCGACGTGGCGCAATCCAGTAATGTCCGCGTCTTCTCTACGAACTTGTATCCTGACGGGCCCAATTGATGAGGACGCTTTGATGCCTGGGCAGCAATCGCTCGAACGGATCCGGCAGGAATGCCCCGCGACCCGTCCCCCCAATCCGAACATCGATCTTGACCTGGCTTGCCTGATCTATACATCCGGCAGCACGGGCGAGCCCAAGGGGGTCATGAGCGATCACAGCAACATGGTCTTCGCGGCCAATTCCATCATCGAGTACCTCGAAAACAAGGATGACGACATCGTCATTGACGTTCTTCCACTATCCTTTGATTACGGTCTGTATCAATTGATCATGGTTGTCGCCTTCGGCGGCACATTGGTCTTGGAGCGCTCGTTTGCCTATCCCGCCGCGGTGCTCCAACGCATCGAGAAGGAGCGGGTCACAGGCTTCCCGGGCGTACCCACGATCTTCGCGGTCCTCCTGCGCATGGATCTCAGCCAGTTTGACCTGTCAAGTCTGCGATACATCACAAATACCGCTGCCGCGCTTCCTCCGGCCCATATCACAGAATTGAGCAAACGCTTCCCCTCTTGCCGGATCTACTCCATGTATGGCCTGACCGAGACGAAGCGGACGCTATATCTACCTCCTGATCAGATCCAGCATCGTCCGGAGTCTGTGGGCATCCCTATTCCGGGGACCGAGGCGTGGGTTGAGGACGAAGCGGGCCATCGCCTGGGGCCTGACGAGGTGGGCGAGCTCGTCGTCCGTGGCAGGCATGTCATGCGTGGCTATTGGGGGGATCCGGTGGCCTCAGCGGAACGATTCCGCCCCGCGCCCATTCCGGGCGAGCGTCTGTGCTATACCGGCGATCTCTTCCGGATGGACGCGGAAGGCTATTTCTATTTCGTAGGCCGCAAGGATGACATCATCAAGAGCCGCGGCGAGAAGGTCGCACCGAAGGAAGTTGAAAGCGTGATCTATGCACTCGAAGGCATTCGGGAGGCGGCCGTGGTGGGTGTCCCCGATCCCGTCTTGGGTGAGGCGGTCAAGGCCTTTGTCGTTGCCGATTCGGCGGAGATGGATGAAAGGCGTGTCATCGCACATTGCAAGGCCCACTTGGAAGATTTCATGGTTCCGAAGTATGTCGAGGTCCGGGCGCATCTTCCAAAAACCTCTTCCGGGAAAATCGCGAAGAGGGAGTTGGTTTCTCGGGAAGCTCCCTGATGCCAATGGGATATTTGCGTTATCAGCAATCGGCCTTCTGGTCGATTGACATCGAGGGGCTGGGAACGGGCGCACCGCCCCGTTCCCAGGCCCCTCGGCCACCCTCACGTGGCACTTGCATAGGGGCAGATGGAGCCATCGCGGACGATGGGATGGGGATATGTGCGGCATTGTAGGCGTTGTTCACCCAAGCGAAGCCCGGCCTGTTCAGACGGACGTTCTGCTTCAAATGCTGGGGATGATCCGGCATCGTGGGCCAGACGAAGCGGGCATCTACACCGATGAACGAGCCGGGTTGGGCAGCGTGCGCCTGAGCATCATCGATCTGAAAACCGGGCAGCAGCCAATTTCCAATGAGGACGAATCCCTTTGGATTGTCTTCAATGGAGAGATATTCAACTATCCGGAATTGCGGAGCGACCTACTGGCGAGGGGACACCGTTTCCGTACTGAGACGGACACGGAAGTAGTACTGCACCTTTACGAGGAACTGGGCCCCGAGTGCCTAAACGATCTCAACGGCCAATTCGCCATCGCGATCTGGGATTCACGAAGACAGGTTCTGTTCCTGGCACGCGATAGAGTCGGAATCCGGCCACTGTTCTATACGCGGCGCGGCCACATGATGATCTTTGGATCGGAGATGAAGGCGATCCTGGCCTATCCTGGCGTGCAGGCAGAGATCGATCCGCTGGCCATGGATCAAATCTTCACCTTCTGGTCAACGCTATCGCCACGGACTATCTTCCGAGAAATCCTCGAGCTACCTGCGGGCCACTACCTGCTGATGGATAAGGAGGCTCTGAGCGTGCACCGCTACTATGAGTTGCGTTTCCCGGCAAAGGCGGCAACCGGCGGCGAGCGTTGTCAGGACACGCATGGGAATGGCCACGCTCGGGACCTTTCCACTTGTGTTGAAACCTTTCGAGACTTACTCATGGATGCCACGAGGATCCGTTTGCGCGCCGATGTGCCTGTGGGCGCCTACCTCAGCGGAGGCATTGATTCTTCCGTGGTGGCGGCCCTCATCCGGGAGGTGGCCGATAGCCGCCTAAGCACCTTCTCCATCGCATTTGAGGACCCGCGCTTCGACGAGAGCGAGCATCAGCTGCGGATGGCAAAGCACCTTGGCGTGTCGCATCATGTGGTCTACGCCAAGAATGAAGACATCGGCGCATCCTTTCCGGCGGTCATCTGGCATACGGAAGCACCCATCCTGCGCACTTCGCCTGTGCCCCTATTCCTTCTGTCTAAGCTGGTGCAGGATCAGCATTTCAAGGTTGTCCTGACGGGGGAGGGCGCAGATGAATTCCTGGCTGGATACCATATTTTCAAAGAGGCCAAGGTCCGCAGGTTCTGGGCCAAGCAGGCCAGCTCAGAGATCCGTCCGCTGCTTCTTCGCCGCCTCTACCCCTATATTGATGGAATATCGCGCGCCAACGATTCCTATCTGCGTCGTTTCTTCGGATATCGGTTGACCGACCTGGATGCGCCGGATTATTCACACTGTGTTCGCTGGCATACGACCGGCCGAACGAAGCGCTTCTTCTCGCGAGATTTGCGGCACGCGGTCGAGGAAGCAGGAGAATACGCCATAGCGTATCCCTCCGGGTTCGAGGACTGGGATCCACTCCATCGAGCGCAGTACCTCGAAAGCAGCATTTTCCTTGTGCAGTACTTGCTCTCCTCCCAGGGAGATCGTATGGCGATGGCCCACTCAGTGGAGGGGCGATTTCCTTATCTGGATCACCGAGTCATGGCGTTCTGCAATCAACTGCCCCCCTCCTATAAGCTTCTTGGCATGACCGAAAAATACCTATTGAAGAAGGTGGCCGCGCAATGGCTTCCCGAGGACATCTGGAGTCGGCCCAAACGTCCCTATCGGGCCCCGATACAATCCAGTTTCTTTGGGTCCGGGGAATTGGACTATATCCGAGAGGTACTCTCAGAGGCATGTCTCCGTGAGGCGGGGCTCTTTGCGCCAGCGTCCGTCTCGGGGATGCTCAGAAAAGCCAGCCGCGGAGCGCCGCTGAGTGAGACGGACGAGATGGCTTTTGTGGGCATTCTATCGGCCCAATTGGTTCATCATCTTTTTGTATCAGGATTCCGAACATCCCCACCTATTCCACGCGGCCCTGGCCTCAAGGAAATTCACCGAGAGGGATTGGAATCCACGCAAGGATCCCATGGGAAATCTGGCAGAAGAACTCAAGATTAATCCGAGGCTGGAGACGGATCGGATCGTCGCCTTCCTTCAGCGTCAAGTTCTGCGGGTCATGCGGCGCCGTGGAGTGGTCGTCGGCATCAGCGGTGGCATCGATTCGAGCGTCGTATTGGCTTTGCTCGCCCGTGCTTTCGATGTCCAAAAGATAGCGGCTCTCATCTTGCCCGAGAAGGAATCGGATCCGGCGAGCGAGGATCTCGCAAGAGCTGTGGCCTCCCACTTCGGTGTGGAGCCCATCTTGGAAGACCTCACCGACGCTCTCGAAGGTCTGGGATGCTATGCAAGGCGAGACGCGGCCATCCGACGGGTTTTCCCGGCGTTTGATCCTCAATTGGGTTACCGCACCAGGATCGTTCTTCCAGGCGACCTGCTGGAACGGGGAACGCTGAATGTATTCTCGCTTGTGCTTGTGGACCCGGATGGACGAGAGACTCGAAAGCGGCTGCTTCCAAAGGAGCTGCAGGAGATCACGGCAGCCTCGAACTTCAAGCAGCGCATGCGCATGGCCATGCTCTACCATCACGCCGAGCTGCGGCATTTCGCCGTGATTGGCACCGCGAATAGAGATGAGCACGACCTTGGTTTCTTCGTCAAGTATGGAGATGGAGGTGCAGACCTTCAACCCATAGCGCACCTCTTCAAGACCCAGGTCTATCAAATGGCCGATTACTTGGGCGTGCCTGAAACGATCCAGCGTCGGACCCCAAGCACCGATACTTACAGTGGCGGCGGTTCCCAACAGGAGTTCTTTTTCCGGGTGCCCTTTGACATTTTGGACACCGTCTGGCTCGGGCTGGAAAGGGCTTTCTCTCTGGAGGCCATCGCGGAAGCGCTTGATTTGACGCCGGAGCAAGTGGGTCGTGTGACGGCCGACATCCATCGCAAGCAGAAGACAACGGCCTACCTGCGCATGCCGGTCGCGAAACTCGATGCACCAACCAAGGCACGGGCCGAGGATGACTGATGGCAGGGCGTTGCGTGGCTCCCCGCATCTGGTCTTTCTGGAAAGGTGAAGAGGCATGAAGGGATCGCTGTCCAGGCGTGAAGCCCTGCTGATCATGTTGACTGGCCTCGGCGCGGCAGGCCTGGCGGCTGCCCGGCTCCTTCGCTCCCCGAGGCCACAGAGCGTCCCAGGCACCTTGCAGCGGCCAAGCACCACACCACAGGATACCCGCAGGATATCGATGGATCCCACGCCCTCGCCCTCATCGGCACCCACCGCCGAGGAGACCCCTGCGGGGGCCGAGCTCTTGACGCCTGAGTGGAAAGAGCCAGCGCGTTATGGACCGCGGGTGGTTCATATTCATTCCTCGGAAGCGACCCATTGGGACTTCGGCGATGGATACTACGGCAACTCCGTGGATCAGGATGTGGTGAATGAAATGATGGATCGGGGCATACTTGCCCTGACCGGTGCGAAGTCTGTCGCCGAAGCCTGGCGATCCATCATTCCCACCTACAGGCCGGGCGAAACGGGCATTGCCATCAAGGCCAATTTCAACAACGCGCTTTGGTGTGGGGTGTGTGAGGAGAATTGTGAGGAGTGGCAACTGAAAATTGATGCCTTGATCCACCCGATCAATGCCTTGGTGCGTGGCCTGAAGGAAGCCTACAGCGAGTTTCGGGAGAGCGACATCTGGGTTTATGATGCCACCATCGGGGGCAACCCTCCTGTTAGCGAGCGGAAAATCCCGAAGCGGTTTATTCGTGGCTGTCGCTATCCAGGCGTGCGGTTCTTCGACAGAGGCTGCAACGAGCACGCCGGATTTGAGAAAGGTGGCTCCGAGGCGGAAATCGCGTGGAGCAACCCTGCGCATGTCCCACGGCCTCCCGCCCAACGTATCACCGATGTTCTTCTGGATGCCCGCTATCTCATCAACATGCCCATATTGAAGAGACATGGTGGTGCGGGTGTAAGCCTGGGTTTCAAGAACCATTTTGGGTCAATCGACCATTGCCCGCCGCTGCATGCATGGATGTGCTTCCAGTGGCAGGCGCCCCATTACACCGCGGACTACAATCCGCTTGTTGACATCTATCGAAACCCGAATATCGTCGCAAAGACGGCCCTTACGGTCGCGGACGGGCTCTTCGGCGACCGCATGAAGAATGATGCCAAACCCACGCCCTGGGGCACTTTTGGCGGCCGCGCTCCCAATAGCCTATTCCTGGCCACGGATCCCGTCGCATTGGACTGCGTGCTCTGCGATTTCCTTCATGCAGAGGGCTATCGCGGCGGAGTGCCCGAAAGATCGGATGATTACCTGCGATTGGCCGCCAAGGCGGGCTTTGGCGAGTATGAGCGCGGCGATCCCTGGGGCCGGGGGTATGGTGTGATTGATTATGAGAGCATCGGATTCTAGGAAGCCTTCGCTGGATCTGCCGAGGTCCAGCATGGCCTATGCGGAGAGAGATAGGGCCCGCCTATCTCGATCCTCCGTCATCCGGATGGAGCATTAGCCGCGATGTGTGGAATCTGTGGCGTGGTGCGTCTGGGTGATGCGGCGGAAATCGACGTCGAACGACTGCGGGCGATGATGGAGACCCTCAAGCATCGTGGTCCGGATGATGAGGGAATCTTCGCGAACCATCAGGTAGCGCTGGGGATTCGTCGTCTTAGCATTATTGATTTGGAGGGTGGCCATCAACCGATTTTCAATGAAGATCAGACGAAATGTGTCGTCCTGAACGGTGAAATCTACAATTATGTTGAGCTGGGTCGGGATCTTGAGAATCGCGGGCATACTCTTAGGACACAGAGCGACACGGAAGTGATCGTTCATGCCTATGAGGAGTGGGGCGACCGGTGCGTTGAGCATTTGCGTGGGATGTTCTCCTTCGCGGTTTGGGATCAAATGGAGAACAAGCTTCTCATCGCCCGCGACCGTCTCGGTCAGAAGCCGCTTTACTATTCCTTGAATGATCAGAGGCTCGTCTTCGCCTCCGAGATCAAAGCCATCTTGGCATGGGCCCCCACACTGCGTAGCATGGATATTGCTGCCATGGACGACTATCTCACGCTGGGCTATGTTCCCGCGCCTCGAACGATGCTGAAGGACATCCGCAAGCTTCCGGCGGGATACCTTCTCACCCAAAAGGGTCGGCAGCATACTCTTCGCCCATATTGGGACCTGGATTTCCAGGCGCAGGCGCCCGGAGCTTGGCCAGATTGTCTCGAACAGATGGGCGAGCTGGTCCAGGAGTCGGTCCGCCTGCGCTTGCGAAGCGATGTTCCGCTGGGTGCCTTTCTCAGCGGGGGGATCGATTCAGGGACCATCGTAGGTCTGATGTCTCGCTATTCGCAACAGCCCATTAAGACGTTCTCAGTAGGTTTTCCAGATGGCGGCGTGAGCGAGCTCCCCTTCGCAAAGATCCTATCAGAGCACTTCGGGACACAGCATTATGAATTGATCATCGAGGGTTGCGCACCCGAAATCGTGGAGCGCCTCGTTTGGCATCTGGATGAGCCGATCGCGGATCCCGCCGCCGTGCCAACATTCCTCCTCTCGAAGTTCGTCAAAGAACATGTCAAAGTGATCCTAACCGGCGAAGGCGGGGATGAGCTCTTTGGTGGCTACGATTACTACCGGGTGGATCGCTGGGCGAATCGCTACCAGTTTCCCCCGGCACCCCTCCGCCGCGTGGCGTTGCCCCTCATGGCCCGGGCCGTGAATGGAGCCCTTCGAAGGCCGATCTACCATGCCCGGACCATTTGGTTCTGGTCGCTTCCCCCCGGATCACAAATGGTGGCCTGGGTGGCGGTTTTTACGGATGAAGAGAAGAGACGATGCTATCATCCGTCCTTCCATGCAGGAGCGCCGCGGTCTGAGACGGCTGAGGCCTTTTCTCGCCACTATCATCGTTGCCAGGCCCAAGACCGTTTGCACCGGCTGATGTACATCGACACGAAAGTATGGCTGCCAGACGACTTGCTCATGAAGATTGACAAGTCGAGCATGGCCCATTCGATCGAGGCGAGGACCCCCTTTCTAGATCATCATCTATTTGAATATGTGGCCTCCATTCCCTCGCATTGGAAGCTGCGGAAGAACACCTCCAAATACATCCTGAAGGCGCTGGTGGGTTCTCGCTTACCGAGCGAGATTGTGGCCCGACCGAAAAGGACTTTCGACGTTCCGCTACGAGAATGGCTGCTGGGTGATTTGAAAGAGATGATGCTGGATATCTTCTCCGTGGGCGTGTTGAAGGGAGAGCAGGTTTTCGACCCGGGATATCTTACAGGCCGCTTTTATCAAGGCATCGAAGGTGGCATCCCGGGATATGACCGCCAAGCCTGGAGCTTGATCTGTTTGGGCGAGTGGGCTCGGCAATATCGAATCAGCCTCGGTTGAAGCCCAGCCCAAACAATCCAAGTGAGATTGACCCCGAAGAAATTGTCTTTCATATTCTGAATAATGGAAGAGGGACCGGATGGGCCCAATAACTGGCAGGTCCCCAAGAGGAATTGGATATCCCATGGTTTCCTTTAGCAAGAAACCCAAAGTTGCTTTGATCGGGATCGATTCGGCCACCTGGCGCGTGATTGAACCGCTGGTCAAGCGAGGGAAACTGCCCACGTTTGCGAGACTTATGCGGGAGGGGTGCCACGGCGCGCTCAAGACGCTCTATCCAACGCTTTCGCCCATCATCTGGGGCACACTCAGCACGGGCAAGACTCCAGACGAGCACGGTTTGAAGGCGTTCACAGTATTAAAGGCGCGCGGTCTCGAGAAGGCCTTCTATGAATACCGCTGGGAGCAGCTAAGTCCCTTGATGAGGGCCATCTATAGGGTGACGCGCCTTGCGAGTTGGAGGAAAATGCTCACGGGGAGAGGCTGGCTCCGATCAATTCCGATGACTTCCAACTTTCGCAAGTGCAAGGCTCTTTGGAATGTGGTGAGCGAAAGCGGCCGCACGGCGGGATTCGTAAGCTGGTGGAACACGTGGCCCGCAGAGCAAGTAAATGGCTTTATCGTTTCGCAGTACGTCGAAGATCTTCTATCCAGCCCTGAAGCCCATCTGATCGATGCTGCCTATCCTGCGGAGCTCCTCGAGGAGGCCGTTCGATTCTTGCGGACGGATCAGCAGCTCTCGCTGGATGAAATGGGTCGATTTTTTGATCTCAATCCAGAAGAGGCAGAGGAATTGGCACGCGTCCGCTACACGCTCACTGATCCAGATCCGTCGCAATTCCACCCGGCCCGGTTTCTCAAGCTTGTCTACCTTCGGCAAGAGTATCGCATTCAGGCTGGATTGCATTTCTATCGCAAATACCACCCCGATCTGTTCGGACTTTTCCTGGATGCGGATGCGGTCCAGCACTTCTTCTGGCATTGCTATGAACCGCAGCACTTCGAGGCGGTCGATCCGCGCGATGTTGCTCGCTACGGAAGAGCAATCGAAAGCTGGTACGGCTACCTGGATGGCCTCCTTTCGCGAATTCTCTCCGAAATCGATAAGGGGACGACGGTTGTCATTGTGTCCGACCATGGGCACGGTCCCTCGGGACAATTGCCCTGGTCCGGGCAACATGAGGATGCGCCCGACGGTATCATCCTCCTTGCGGGGCCCGCCGTGCGGGTTGGCGGAGCCCTACAGGGGGCGACGGTGTTTGATGTCGTTCCGACTGTGCTGGCGCTCATGGGGTTGCCGGTTGGAGAGGACATGCCCGGCCGGGTGTTGGCGGAGGCCTTCAAAGCCTCGTTTCTCCGGGATTACCCGATCACATCCGTGCCCACCTATGACACTGATGGGATGGGCGGCGCGGCGCCGGTCGAATCCGAGGTGGACGAAGCGGTGAAGGCCCGGCTCAGAGATCTGGGCTACCTCGAGTAGCCGCTGGGCCTTGTCGGCCGTAGCCATTTGCGATCTTAACTCACCATTGTTGCTGCGAGGACTCTGATGCAAGGTCGAGGGAATGAGCGGAGTATTCGGGCTCGTCGATAGGAAGAGCGTCTTCGACGCCGACGACTTTCGAAGGATGTCGGAGGCGCTGCGCGTGGGGCCGCATCACCGGGTTCAGGCCTGGTGCGATGATACGCGAACGGTGGGGCTGGGGCAGGTCAATATCGGCCTCTTCTCGTCAGGACGCCAGCCAGTTCATTTGCGGCATGAGAACCTGACGGGGGTTTTCTTCGGCGAGATCTACCGCGCCGGGGAGCAGCGGTGCAATCCGGATCCCCAGGAGCCTTCATTCCGCTTCCGCAGCGATGCCGAACGCGTGCTGCATCTCTATCGGCTCAGGGGGAAGGCCTTCCTTGAAGACCTGGAGGGTGTCTTCGTTTTGGCGATTTGGGATGGCAGGCGCCGCAAGCTATTGCTCGCCAATGACCGCCTGGGGCTAATCCCCATCTACTATGCTCATTACAAGGGCAGGCTCTCCTTTGGGCCCGGCATGAAGGCCATCCTCTCGGACCCGTCCTTTGAGCGGACCCTCGACCTCACGGCCATGGCGCAGTTTCTGCGCTTCCAGCGCCTGCTGGCCGATCGGACATACTTCCAGGGGATCCATCTCTTGCCTTATGGGTCTGTGCTTGAGTACGGGCGAGATGACGGGGATCTCCGGATAAGCCATTACTGGGACTATCGCGATATCCCCTCGCGTCTCGAAGGCGTTTCGCTTGAAGAGGCGGTTGGGCAAACCGGGTACCTGATGCGGGAGTCAATCCGCAAGCGGACCAGCGGCAAGCACCGTATCGGGGTGTACCTGAGCGGAGGTCTCGATTCGCGGACCATCGCAGGCTTGGCCGCGAAGGAATCGATCCCTTTTGTGACCCTTACATACGGTATACCAGGAAGCCGGGATGTACGCAATGCCCGGCGGATCGCCCGCCGCCTGGGCGTCTCCAACCGCTTCATCCCTCTGGATAACGGCCGTTGGATCACGAAGCAGGCTGAGTTCCATCTCGAGATGACAGAGGGGCAAGTTACCTGGACGCATTGTCATCTCGCTGAGACACTGGAGCCGGCCAGGGAGATGATGGACGTCAACCTGACAGGCTTCTATGGGGATCAACTCCTCGGCGCCCGGGGGCTAGAGCATTCTACCAAGGCGCTTCAGGCGGTGGATGATCTCAGTTTCGCCGCACAAGTGTATGGCCACCTCGTCCGTGACTATGCTTGGCCAGGTCTGACGGAATCCGAGGAAAAACTGCTTTTCGCGCCGGATTTCTACACCGAGATCCGAGATCGGGCTTTCCGATCGTTGCTTCAGGTTCTTGAAAAGATCGAAGCGCGCGACTATGCGCAGAAGATCGATTTCTTCACCAGCATCAACCACAGCATGCGGCTGACGAATATGAACGAGATCTATCAACGGGCCTTCCTTGAGGTTCGTTACCCGTTCTGCGACCATCAGCTGGTGGACTGGGTGTTCTCCCTCCCCACGAGCTACCGCCTGCACGACCGGCT
>Ga0190360_1000080_pt1 | contig 49481 bp, 42 predicted proteins | sample 48721834_MG_FD_161271 | JGI IMG/M metagenome (GOLD analysis project Ga0190360, IMG submission 161271) | Hydrothermal vent microbial mat bacterial communities from Southern Trench, Guaymas Basin, Mexico - 4872-18-3-4_MG | ecosystem: Environmental > Aquatic > Marine > Hydrothermal vents >...
GTCTTTGATATTTTTGTATTGCCATCATTGTATGAGGGTTTGCCCAATGTAATTCTTGAAGCCATGGCTACTGGCAAGCCTGTAGTGGCAACAGATGTTGATGGGAGCAAAGAAGCTGTATTAGATGGGGTTACAGGGTACTTAGTACCTAAAAGGGACACAGGAAAATTGAGTGAGAAGCTGATAGAATTAATTAAGAATATGGAGAGTGCCAGAATGATGGGATTGGAGGGAAGAAGGAGAGTAGAAAGATATTTTTCTCTTGATAATCAAATCGATAGTTTTGAGAGATTATTCAAATCTATCATTGATAAAAAATAGTACGTGGAGGTGCACCATGAAGTTCAAGATAATCAATAATAAGTATATTTTATCCATCTTATCGATACTATTATATGGAATCAGCACTGCTCAGGTTAATCACAGTTATCCTAGAATATCGCACTTTCATTTTGGAGGAGCACCTGCTGAATGGTATGCAAAGTTTGATATATTAAGAGGCGATCCAAATGTATATGAGAAAGTTAAGGCTCTAAATCCTGATATAATTACATTTGTCTCAAGAGATTGGAATGTTTGGGAAGTAAGGGAAAGTGCGCCGAGTGAGTGGTTTGTTCGTGATTCTGAAGGGAATAAGGTTAATATTGGTTATGGCTATTTAATGGATATTTCTGAGTATTGCCCGCCAAGTGCTGAATATGGTGGTAAAAAATACAATGAATATATAGTGGAAAGTGCAATAGAGCAATGTGACAATCCATATTATGATGGTTTCTTTTGCCAGGGGGTTTGGGAATACCCTCGTGGAAACAATAATATAGATTTAGACAGGAATGGTTTAAATGATTGGTCTGAACATGGTAAAGATTGGATCCGAAGTGTGTGGCTGGAGGGAATTCATAAAGCAGCATCAAATCTTTATCAAGAGTTAAAATCAAGAGGTAAATATTTGATTCTTAATTCTGGAAGATTTCACGATTTTGAATGGAGAAATTCAAATGGCCTAATGCTTGAAAATGCAGGTCCTGAAGTATTATTCCCATTTATTCTGGATAAAGAAAAAAGATGGAAGGATATTGCTCCAGAACCCCATTTCCTCTGGTTTGATGCCAATGAGGCAGCATCAAAGAATGATTTTAGGAATATGCGATTTTTATTAACTGCTACTCTTATGGGCGATGGATATTTTGCATATACAGATGGAGGACATTGGTACAAGCGATATTATGATGAATTTGATACTGATTTAGGATTCCCAAGATCCTCTGCAAAGAGATTGAGTAATAATTGCTATGTTCGTTTTTTTGATAAGGGTGTAGTAATTGTAAATACTAGTGGATCAACTCAAATTGTTACTGATAGTGATTTAAGAGGTTTTACTGAATACGATGGGCCTTATTATAGATTTAAGGGGGGGCAGGATCCTGTTTTCAATGATGGGAGCCAGTTCTCAGAAATTTCTCTATGGGGTTCTCCTACCTCATATGGGAGTTTGGGTGATGGGATAATTCTATTAAAAGAACCGTTAACCGTAGTTTCTGAGATTATCATTGATGACAATGATGCAGGAACTTCGCCAGGAAGTACAGAGCCTACATTTATTGGGGATTGGGTAAGGGAAGGTATGAATGGTGGTGATTTTTATTATGTAAATGTACGTGGATGGATGAATTTATATAAGTATGCCTATTCACAGTCTGGAGATGGTCAGAATAAGGCTGTTTATGAACCAACGATAGGAGTAAGTGGAAATTATGAAGTTTTTGAATGGCATGGCTGGATCGGTGAAACCCCTGAATATATTAGAGAAGCAAAAAATGTTCCATTTACTATTTATTTTTCGAATGGGGCAAAAGCATCAGGAACAATAGATCAATCCATAAATTATGGTCAATGGAATAGTTTGGGTACTTATTATTTTAAGAAAGGAGATGATAATAAGATTGTTATTAATAATAAGGCTAATGGAGTGGTAGTTGCCGACGCATTCAAGTTTGTTTATAAGAGTGATGAGGTAGATGATATACCACCTAATGCTCCAAGTTCATTAAGTAGTATTAACAGAACAGAAAACTCTATTACATTAAGCTGGTCACAGCCTTTAGTGGCTAGTGATGGTGATATTGCTTCTGCATATCAGGTATTTCGTGATGGAACACTCATAGCTACTCCTGTTACAAATACCTATAAGGATTTAGATCTAAGTGAGAATTCTACTTATGTTTATTCTGTTTATGCTATAGATAATGTAGGCAATAGGAGCAGCACTTTTGTAACTGGAACTTTTTCTACCATTCCGGATACTGTTCCACCTGCTTTAGTATCCGTAGGGATCATAAGTAAATCATCAATTAAATTGGTTTTTAGCGAGAAAATTGAAAAGACTTCAGCGGAGAATGTATTGAATTATTCTATCGAACCGAATATAGATATCTATTCGGCTGTTTTGATGGATGATATTTCTACTGTTCAACTTACTACTGGAGATCATACTATAGGTAATTCCTATACTGTTTTTGTAAGCAACATAAAAGATCTAGCAAAGATTCCCAATACCATTGTTCCCAATTCTCATCTGGATTATATTGGAGGTTCAGGTGATACATTGTTTATTTCAATTACAGTAGATAATAGTTATGAACTTTATGTCAATGGGAAATTGGTTGGTGTATCTGATAACCTCTGGAATGCAGAGAAATATGCTATTCCTTCTGTTGGAGGTAAAAATGTCATTGCGGTAAAGGCTTATGATATGGGTGGTGCCGGAGGATTAGTGGCGGAAATTGATTATATGGATAAACATTATGTGTCGAATGAGAACTGGAAAATTTCGACAAGTGAACAACCGGGATGGGAGACTATTTCATTTAACGATGTTGCATGGAAGAAGGCAACTTCATACGGGTTGCATGGGGTCGCAATGCCATGGGCTCAGTATAGAAACGTTGACGGCATTTCAACAGATTCGAACGTTCAGTGGATATGGTCGTCTGATAACGAGAGCGATGATGTTGTCTATTTTAGATTTACGATTGGTGAAGGTGGAGACACATCTCCGCCATCCCCGCCTTCTGGAGTCACAGTAAAGATCAAGTGAAGTCTGCGAGGTTCTATTTGAAGTGGAAGTTTTTTGTTGGAGTTGCTATAAGTGTTGTCCTGTTTTTCCTTGCTGTTCGTAATGTAAAATTGGATGAACTGGTCGGTGCACTCAAAAACATAAAGTACCATTATCTGGGTGTTGCCGTTTTCATGACACTCTTAAGTCTCTTTATCAGATCTATCAGGTGGCACTATTTAATACGACCAATAAAGAGCATTAAAATAGTCAATCTGTTTTCAGTGACAATGATTGGTTTTATGACTAATAATCTCTTTCCTGTAAGACTCGGAGAATTTGCAAGAGCATATCTCATAGGAGAAAAAGAGAACATTAGCAAGAGTGCTTCGTTTGCAACTGTTGTTCTGGACAGGGTGTTCGATGGTCTTGTAATTCTACTATTTCTTGCACTAATAGTGCTGCTCTTTCCATTTTCCTTCCCCGAATGGCTGAAGAGTGCATCTTATATTGGACTTGTGATTTATATATTTACCCTCATCTTTCTTATTCTTTTAAAGATAAAGACCTCTATGGTTACGAGTTTCGTATCGCTTCTGCTCAGGCCATTTCCTGATAAGATCGGGAATAGAATCACAAATTTGATGACATCCTTTGTTACAGGCCTTAAGATTCTACATGACAGAAGGAATATTTTAATATCGATTCTATTATCAGTGGCTTTGTGGATACCTGTAATATTATCTATTTATTTTCTTTTAATGTCTTTTGATATTATTTTACCATTTTATGCTTCTGTTGTTTTGATGATTATAATATGTCTGGGTATGATGATTCCATCTGCACCGGGATATATTGGAACTGTTCATTTTGCATGTGTTGCAGGACTTGCACTGTTTGGTGTTCCAAAAACTATAGCACTCAGCTTCTCGATTGTATTTCATGCGAGTCAGTTTATTCCCATTACTGCAGTGGGTCTTGTTTGTTTCTTGATCGAAGGGTTTTCATTCAGCCAGATAGATCGCTCTTCAAAATCTTTTTTAAACAATTAAAATTCCTTTAGAGCAGAGTCCTTTTTTTCAAAGGCTTCTCTACAAAAGATTTTCTTTTCAATAGCATCAGAAAAACCGCTCTCATTGTTGTTCTTAACCACTGTGAATCTTTTCTTTAATTCTTCTGGTGCATTTGCAACTACTGCGGCATGGCATGACCATTCGAGCAGATCGATATCATTGAAGTCGTTTCCGATACTAAGAACATTTTCAGGACCCTTTCCCAATCTGCTACAGAGGATTGCAGCGGTTTGACTTTTTGATACGTCTTCTGGAAAGATTTCGATCCATATGGATTTGTGGTCCAGTGGGGATGTTGTGCGAACTATGTTGAAATTTTTTATTTCTCTGCAGATATTTTTAAATTCGGTATCCTCTGGTGGGAAAATGGAGATGATCTGACATGCAGGGTAGTAGCGTAAAGGGCCGCCATCCAGCGGCCTGGCAAACTCGTTGTACAGCTCGATTCTATTGAAAAAGTCGGGATTGTATTTGCCGGTTAAGTGATAGACAAAGAAATGATTATCAGGTATTGGATGCTGTATCATAAAATCGAAGTTTAGATCGATCAGTTTACATGCAATGTGATTTACCTGATTTGCCATGAGGCTTTTTGCCAGTATTATTTTCTTTGTCTTCCATTCCATCATTCCTGCACCTGAGGAGAAGATAAGATAATCGATGGGGAAATCTGGCGGAAGGATTCTTTTTATGGAATAGTAAGATCGTCCTGTTGCAACAACCCGGCAAATGTTTAACTTTCCAAGCTTAACAAGAAGTCGTAAGTTTTTATCTGTTACCTTTCCGTCTGAGTTTAAGAGAGTTCCATCAAGGTCTGATATGACGATATTAATACCCGAATTTTTCATTCCTTGAAATTGATCCTCCTGCCTTCATTACAATCGATCATCATTCTGGCAATGATACCTGCCCATATATAACTCTTATGATATCCAGCCCATTGATGATCTGGGCTGTAGAATTCCCAGAAGTTGTGGTCTTTTTTAAGCTGGGCGATCATGTTTTTTGCGACCCTGTCTGTGATTTCAGCAGCAAGGTCATTGTATCCATAATTGATCAGGCCGTGCACGATCAGTGCGTTCCATTCTACCCATACAGGGCCGTTCCAGTATCCCTTTGGATTATAATAGGGGTCGTCTGCTGCAAGGGATGGAATTCCATATCTGCGCCAGAATTTTTCAGGGTCTGTAAGTTTATCAATCAGACGCTCTGCCATCTCGGGTGTGGCTATGGCTGCCCAGAGAGGCAGAAAACCTATTATCTCATCTCTTTTTAAGTCATTGTTATTTTTATATGTAAAATCGTTGTCTTTCATGTCGACATGGTAGTAAAATCCATTTTTTTCATCCCACATGGTTTTATTGATCTTCTCTTTACGGCTTTCAGCCTCACTTTCCCATCTTTTGCATCTTTATCTCTTCCGAGTTCTCTTGCCATTCTGGCCAGTGATTGTGCCTCGTTTACAAGCATAGAGTTTAAGTCCAGGCCTTCGAACAGCGAAGGCCAGCCTACCTCGTCCCATACGGCAACATATGCATCACGTACAGATTCAAGAACAGCATGGGCTCCCCATTCACAGAGCCCATCCTCGTCTCTGTCGCGGCTGGATGTGTAGTATTTATAGAAAAGAGTGCTTGAGGTGTACATCTCTTCAAGAAATCGTTTGTCTTTTGTTATCTTATAGATTTCCCAGTTCTCCCACGCATACCACGGCGCTGAAGAAGTGAACTGACCTCTTGTAAATATTGTTTCATCCAGATAGGGACCTGTTCTGTAATTGATATATCCATTCTCATGCTGCCTTTCCATGAATACTCTCTGTGAATTCATGGCGCTCACAGGATCCATATATGCATATGCAAGCATTGTAAGGCTTTCATGAAAGACCTGACCTCCGTGTCCCCATCCCCATGTAGGCTCACGGGAAAAAAGATAATAATTATAGCCGCATCTTCCCTCTGGGGGCAGCATCAGCTGCCGCATGAGATTAAAACTCATCCAGTAGAGCATCTCCTTATCTGGATTATCAAAACATAGTTCAGGGATTTTTGAGAAGAGTTTCTCATTGATTGTTATATATTTTCTGAGATCCTCTTTCATCAGCCGTGCTATTTGATTTTCACTCATCTTAGATTCATTTTTATTTGAGTAGAAGGAGCGGATTATCCTGAAATGTCTCTTTTCGCCTGGTGAGAGCCGTACATTTTTTTCTGCTGCAACTACTCGGGCAAAACTGTCTGTTTTTTCCGACTGTTCATGGGAACAAATATATCTCATGAAGCTTGTTTCTGGTGTGCTTGTCACAGGCTCAGAAATCATACCTGGATTTCCAAGAGAATCGACCGCTGCAACAACATAGCTGTAGATTTTACAATCTATAGTGTCGTGATAATTAGTATCTATTCCTGCGGCAATCAGCTTATAGAATCCGCTGTTGAGATAGTCCATTCTGTATAAGTTGTATTTTTTATTTTTATCCACTCTTTCCCATGAAAGCACGATTTCTCTGTTTCCATTCAATATCTTTTTATAGATATTTCCTGGTGGAGGAAGGATATCTGTTTTTCTGAATGTAACATCTTTTCGTTCTCTATCAATTTTCGAAATGTCTTGAACGGTTCCTATAGTCACACCATATTTTTGTGACTCCTCGCACATGAGTATGATTTTATATTTATCTTGCGATTTAATATTCCCGAAATTACCAAGTTCTGTGGAATAGAATCCGTATCTGTTTATATTTTCTTCACTCGATCCCCATCTTGGACAATTTTCAGTAATAATTCTTGTGGGATCGTTGTTAAGTATTACCATATACCTTGGCTTTGGATTGTGATGATGGCACTGTTCTTTGTTCTCATGAAACATTCTTCCCTGTACCAGATAGGTCTGCTTCTTATCTAAACAAACCCTGTGCGGCGGATGCGGTTTTTCATCATCAAAAATAGTGAAGTTCAGCATTCTATCCGCGGGCTCTGAGAATGCAAATATATCATACACTACATCAAAATGAGGAATTTTGTGATCCAGTGTCCAGGTGTCAGGAAGCTCTTGATGACTGAATGTTATTAGGTTCTTCTCAGGATACAGTCGTATCTGGTCATATGTGCGATATCTATTGTTGAGAAATGGGTAGATTTTTACATCGATTTTCTCTTTTCCAGTGTTTGTCAGTGTAATGTCCTGAATCGCTGTTTTTGATCCGTATACAAGGAAGGTCACATCTGCCCTTAACTCTTTGAAGGGATAATAGTGGTATTCTACAAGATCGGGATATGATTTTGTAATTACTATCTCGCCCGCCATATCTTTGAGCTTATAGACAAATTTACCATTCTTCTCAAATCCAATACACCAGTCGCCGGCAGTGTCTGTAATAAAATCTGCTCCTCTTTCTGGATCATAGAAGAGGAAGTGAAATCCCTCATCGAGTGTAAACTCTGACCTCTTCATGGCAGCAGCATACGTTGTGAAGATTGGCGAATCCTTTGTTGCATTAAGATTGGAGAGGTAGGGCAGGCCACTAAAGAGATTAGTCTGTGGAATAAACAGAAATAATACTACAGATAGTAGGTTATTGATTTTTAACATGAGACTTTTTCCTTAAAAAATTATCCTGACCGTTTTCCCAACAAACTCCTTTTTTGATTTCGGAAATGAGACCACAAATTCGACCGTTCCATTCTTATTCATACTCACAAGTTCGGCTCCCTCAATACGAATTGGTTTTACATCAAAGATTCTTAAAGAGAAGGGTTCCCTTGAGCCCTGTTTTGCTTCAAGATCGATATAATATACATTATTTTTAAGTCCGCTTCTTATGATTTTGCATCCTGATGAGCGCTCGCCTGGTGCTGGTCGCAGAATCTTGGGAATCATCCCGATGCCCCCGTGATGTTTAAGAACGAGTTTTGACTTTTTGTTGAGATTTATCCTCACGGGATTTATCAACAGGTGGTGTCTTGTTTTTCCTGTAAATTTAATTGGCTTTGAGTCTAAAAGTATCTCATCTATTCTCATTCCATCCAGCACCTCTGGATGGATCATTATCACAACAGGGATTCCTTTTTTCAGCTCCAGTTCATATGTGGTCTGGTTCATCGATCTTGTAAATTTAAAATCGATGAGGGATTTACCAATACGCAGATTTTTCACACCAACACTATCCCAGTTGAGGGGGAATCTTGGTTTTAATGTTCCTCTTCTTTTAGTAGCATTGGGTTCCCAGCCAATCATTCCTTCTATTGACGGCTGAATTATATTTGTCTCGGACCAGCACTGGTGTGGACATACACCAGATGGTCTATATATACTTCCATCAAGCACCTCTTCTACTAGTCCCTTTGCCCATGAGTTTTTAATGTAAAGGTTATTCAAAATATGTGTGAATCCCTGAACCGTGTTGCCATACTCATATTCTGCCAGGGCAGTCCAGCCTGTAAAGAGTGGCCAGACACTTCCGTAGTGATAGCCGCGTGGATTGAATAGCGGTGATCTTGAACTTATTATTCTCACACCCCAGTCAGATGAGAATCGATTGCTTGAATATTCTTTAAGCAGGTAATTTATCTTCTCATCCTCGAGCAGGCCAAAAAGGGCTGGAACTGCAGGAAGAACACTCTTTTCAGGATTGAAGGAGCCATCTCTCATCTTTCCATAGTAGAAGAATTTATCTTTCTCATTCCAGAATTCTGTGTTCAATGCCTCTCTGACTTTTTCAGAATCTTTTAGAAATTGTTCTGATAGTTCGATCTTATTTAGATTTCTGCATATAAAGGCAGCATCTTTTAGAGCCTGAGCCCAGAGGCCTGCAAGATAAAACGTAGTATGAGCTCCCCATAGTTTTCCTCCTTCCACCCATCCGTGGCCCACATTTGTGTTTTCTATTAGGCCGTCTCCATCGGTATCTGTTGAATAGAGAAAATCGATGGCCTTCCTGATGTTTGCCCAGCTTTCCCTGATAAACTTCAAGTCTCCTGATGCTTTAAGATAGTGAGCAGCAAGAATAATATAGAGCGGTGTTGCATCTGCTGCATCGTAGTGTACAACTCCGCTTGTCGAAAGTTCGTGGAAGATTTTACCGGATCGGTCCTGAAATTTCTGAAACAGTTTGAGCTGGCTCTTAACGGTTTCAAGACTGCCGCAGTCATCGAGAGCAAAACAAGACCATGCACCATCTCTGCCAAAGTACCAACCATAGCCAGGTCTTCCACTGATTTTGTGACCCCCATTCCATCCCCTGTCTGTGGTCGAATAGCCTGCCAAAAGCCCCTGTCCGATCTCTGGTGTGGAAACATAGAAGCGGTCGGCACCCACGAGCGCCCATTTCCACAACCTGTTGAATTCTTCATCTGGAGTGTCGATTATCAGCAATCTTTCGAGCATTTTTCTGTAGTGGTCTACTGTGTTTTCATATTCTATCTGTGGATTTTCGACCATATGGGTGTAGTGAGAGAATGCTTTTCTTGTACCCATGTTTGTACCGCACACGGTAAAGTTTAAACAGAAATCGTTTTCCCTGTTTAATTCATAGATAGCTGCGAAGCATATCCGATTGAGATCTGAGGTATGGCCGTTAAGTTTTCCAGAGATCAATTTAATATTAATGAAGGGCCCCTCTATGTGATCTATAGGAGTTAAATCGCCTCCAAAAATAGATGCAAATTTACCACTCCTGTCCCTTACATGCAGGGCTCCCAGTGTGTTATCATATCCGTAATAGATATCCCCAAGTGCATATTCGTCATAAGGCCACATCAGTCTGATGTCGCTTAAGAGCCTGACTGCAATTTGCATACTTTGATTCGAGGACGACTCATAATGTATCAATCCGGCCGGCCTTTTCATTGAGGGATAGATAGTTTCTCTGATCTTTCCAAGATCTGTCTCATATAAACGCGTGATGGATTCAGGCCTGATATCGATTTTAACAGGAAATTCTCTGAACCATTTTATCGAGCCGTTTATAACTATGCCTGCTTCATAACTGCGAAGCAGGCGGAAAGGATGTACCCAAATCTCATCTATACCTTCATTCTCCTTACCCATTATAAGGACTCTCTCTCCTGCAAGATCATAGAAACTGTTGTCTGGATTATCTATGGAATAGAGGAGTCCCGTTGAGACTCGATAGTTCAATCTCCTTTTATCCGGCAAACGAAAGCTTTTTGTTTTTAACTCTATTTTTTTGGGGGAATAGTCATGCTTCTCCCAGTATGTTGGGGCAGGGGTTTTTAGAGTTCCAGAGAGGTAGAGGATTGAGTTTTCGATGAGTTTTTTAAGATTGTACTTCAGACGGTTTTTATATGAGAAATGGATTAGTCCACCTATTGCAATGATTGTGCTTTTATTTTTCCTGTATTCAACTATCAGACGGTTTTGTCTGTGAATTGTAATGTATGACTTTTCCACACCTACAATTTTTCCCGCTGCAGGAAAATTTTTCCCAAAATATCCTATCAATACCACATCCTGATCCTCTACTGCATCAAATATGAATGCTCCTCCAAAGAGTCCTTTAAATATTGGATGTCCAAGCCAGCCCTGAAATCCCTTTTCATCAAACAACCAGTCGTCTTGGATTTTGATTTTCTTTATCTGCGGTCTTATTTTTTCGATTCCCAGATCATGGAGAGTAAGAAAAGCGTAATCTGTGAGCAGAAGACTTTTTCCCTTTTCTATGATTTTTCTTAATCTTTCTCTATTCATTGGATTTTGCGACCATTTGTAGTAATCTGATGATTGTGGAAGATGAAGCCAGATTACATCGCAGTCTTCGATCATCGAGTATTCTGCCCTAGTCTTTATTCGTTTGAGATTGAAATGGTTGTTGGCCTCGAGCCAATCACATACATTATTATCTTCTAAGGATGGCTCATCTGATGAATAGATATATCCTATATTGATTTTTCTTTGTTCCCATCCTGAACATGAGAGAGAGGTAATCAGAAGAGAGATTGTCAGGAGTCTGGTGCATGCATGCATGATGTTGCCTCATTTAGTTCTTTCCATCATGGGGATTATGGATGATCAATCATTTTGTTAATATAGAGTGTTCCCTTGGGTCTGATTCTAAGAATCTTTACCGAATCTTTACCAAAACACCTTTCGATGATCTTTCTATACTCTTCGATATCGTTCTCATGTATGAAGGCCTGAATTGTTCCTGCAAAGCCTCCACCATGAACACGGCATGCTCCTCCTTGCCTATTTTTAATAAAATGTTCGGTGATTGCAAGGGCAAGTGCAATTGGTTGATTGATGCTGTCCTGTGGACGATAGCAGTTTTGAAGCCATTTGAAAGAGGAATTGCCTGACTCGTTCACGAGACATAAGAATCTGTCAAAATTGTTATTTTCAAGGGCCTCTACCTGCTTGGTCACTCTTCTGTTATCTTCAAAATAGTGGATTGCCCTGAGTATTGCACGGTCTCCGATTTCGGAGCGAAGGGCTGCAACATGGTCCAGAATTGATTCAAGGGATGTGTTTCGAAGTGTTTCTGCTCCCAATCTCTTGGCTACTCTTTTCATTTCCTCTGGAATAGATCCATACTCTTCGGTTAGATCTGCATGGCCGCCTCCGGTGTTTACAACAACGAGTCTATACTTTTGTTTTGCAAAGTCAAACTCGATTTTTTTTACAACTGGATTTGTAGTGTCCTTAAAGTCTATTGTTACCATTCCCCCTACTGAACATGTTATCTGATCCATCAATCCACACGGTTTTCCAAAGTAGATGTTTTCTGCATACTGACCAACTTTTGCCATGGTCAATCTTGATATTTTCCCATTGTTGTACAGCTCGTTGAATATGGTTGCTATCAACACTTCGATGCTGGCCGATGAGCTCAGGCCGGACCCAACAAGAACATCGCTCTTTACCTCTGCATTAAAACCACCAATCGCATAACCAAGATGTTTTAATCGTGCCGCTATTCCTCTGATTAAAGAAGTAGTAGTTCCCTCTTCTTCCTTTATGGGTGTGAGATTGTTCAGAGACAGAACGAATGGTTCATCATATCCCTCTGAGTATAGTGTGATCCTCTCATCCTCTGTTTTTGCAGCAGCAGCAATCGAATCAAGATTAACACTGGCCGCAATAACAAGGCCGTTGTTGTGATCTGTATGGTTTCCCCCAATTTCCGTACGGCCCGGGGTGGTGAAGAGATGAATTGTGTTTGTATCATCGAAATGTGTTTTAAAACTATCTATCAATTTTAAGTAGCGTTTAGTCTGATTCTCTTTTATTTGACTTTCCCTACCATACAACATTGAGAATATTCTGTTCATTGCCTGTGATTTTATAAAACGGTCAAATTTTTCAATACTGCACATTTTTTCCCTCATCAGTGTTTGCAGAGATCAATATACTACAATTTGTATAATTGATCAAGAAAAATTCGATCGGGCCAAATGATAAGATTTTTATTGAATAAGTTGTTGCGATTTGCTATCTTAATCTATCATAAAAATATGGATATAACAATTGAAAGAAACAGGAAAAATTGTTGACATAAGAGAGGGTCAGTTTATAATAGAGGTAGACGAAGGAGATGGATGCCGCACATGCGAACTGCGCCATACATGCAGAAGCATGGGAACAGGAAAAAGAGAGCTCAAAATAAGAAGAGATAAATATGATTATAAACCTGGTGATTTTATTGAGATTGAAACATCCCCCCGCAGTCTGCTTACTGCTGCGTTTCTCGTTTTCATTCTGCCTCTGCTGATCTCGATAGCATCCTCTCTTACTCTATACATCTTGACAGGGCGTACAGGAATTGCTTTTATTGTCTTCTTTGTAAGCTTTATTGTGGCAGAGATTTTAGTAAAAGCAATAGATAGAATGGTCGGGGGAAGCAGTTTTTTTGAGCCCAAGATTGTCAGAAAAATAAAATAGTGTGTTTATAAGTACAGGAGGAAACAATGAAGAAAGTTTATGTTTCTATTCTGGCGGCTCTTATATTTTCACTTTTGAGTTGTAGTTCCATAAGTGTTGCTGTTCACTATGATGATCAGATCGATTTTAGTAAGTACAAGACGTTTCGATTCAAGAAGCCGGGGCCGGGTAAAAGGGCTGGAGCCGCTAATCGCATGTCAAATCCTCTTTTTAATAAAGATGTCATGCGGGAGATAAAACCCATAATGGAGGAGAAGGGGTTCAGAGAAGCGAATGAGGGTGAAAGGGCAGATCTTATAGTAGTATTTTATGCGGCTGTAAAGAATCGCAACACTTTTGTGCCCCCTACATATAGAGTGGGTAGATGGGGAAGAGTATGGAGAACCAGCCCCGGCCATGTAGTCAGATACAAGGAAGGTACACTTGTAATTGATATTGTCGATAGAGAGAAGAAGGAGTTGATATGGGAGGGGATCGGCAGGGGTGTTCTCGACAGGTCAGAGCCTGCAAAGAATCTTGTCGAGTCTGTAAAAAAGATACTAGAGAAATTTCCGCCCGAGATGTAGATCTTTTTTGCCACAAAGAAGATGATCTGGCCACAGATAATGCTGGAAAATCTGATTTTTTAGTGGTTATTTTAGGTAGTAAAGTCTGATGTTGGGCTGCTTGCAATCTTAGATTGAATTTGCATCCACATGGTCGTTTAGGGGGCTCAATGAATTCTCAGAGATGTAAGCAGATTCTTTTATATTTCGGAATCAACTTTTTTCATACCTTATTTGAGGGGCTGGATGGAGAAGCTGTATGAATTTGATTAAAAATCATCGAACATTCCTGTTGTCAATCATTCTTTATTCTGCTGTTTTTGTATCATGTGCACACAGAGGAGATTGGAGTGAGAGGATATCGTGGAAGGAGTTTGCCCCTTCGACTCTTCCCGGAGAAAAGGAATATCCGCTTGCAAAATCTATTGTAGTTCTAAATGAAGGTAAGATGGAAATAAGTAGCAGCGGCAGTTCAGAATTGAGCGTGTTTGAGTATCACAGGATCGTTAAAGTACTCGATTGCTTTGGTCAGAATAATATCGATGTGGTTATTCCGTACAGTCCCGACAGTGATTTTGAACTACTTCAGGCGCGCACAATCTCACCAGATGGCAGGATAACAGTTTTAGATGAGAAAAATATCTATGATGTAACCGCCTATCCAAAGTTTGTCTTTTACTCTGACCAGAGGGCCAAGATATTTACATTTCCTTGTGTAGAGAAGGGTGCTCTACTGGAGTTCAGGTACAGGATCAACATCCACATGCATACCTTTTATCACTACTGGAGCTTTCAGGAGTCCGATCCTGTTTTAATATCACGTTTTACTTTGATGTTGCCGAGCAACTGGAAGGTGAATTATAAAATTAAAGGAGGTGATTTAGAACCCCAGATTGGTGTTAGTGCTGATGGAACTACTACTACAATGGTGTGGGAGGCGAGAAATGTAGAACCGTTTAAGGAAGAGTTTGGACAGCCGCCATTCAGGGAGGTGGGGCTTAATCTCATAATGTCACCAATAAACATCTACTCATGGGATGATGTGGCAAATTGGTATTATAATCTGATAAAGTTGCCATTAGAACCAGGCGATGGTATAAGAGAATTGACGAGTCGGCTTATAGAAGGTATAGAGGACAAAAAAGAGAGGCTGAGGAGAATATATCAATGGATAAGAGACAATGTTCGTTATGTTGCCATCGAGATTGGAAAGGGAGGCTATCAACCTCATCCAGCGGAAGAAGTATTGAAAAATCGTTATGGCGACTGCAAGGACATGGTTACACTTCTCTGCTCTATGGCTCGGGAGGGGGGGATAGATGTATATGAGGCAATGATCAGTACATGGGAGAATGGGATTTGCGATACGACTCTTCCATCTCAGCTTCAATTTAATCATGTGATCGCATTCTCAGAGATCGACTCTGATCGAACCGTATGGATGGATCCTACTGCAAAGGGCACTCCATTTGGGAGACTACCATGGTATGATCAGGGTTTGCCAGTGCTGGTTGTCAAGAATAAAGGCAGTGGTGAGATTTTGATGACTCCATCAGAACCTGCAGATAGTAATCTTACAGTTCATCGTTGGAGGGTCTCTGTAGATAGTTCAGGGGCAGCTTTGATAGATGGGGAAACAAGATTGTGGGGAGCAAATAGTGATGGCTTGAGAGAGGAACTTTTGTTTTCATCTTTTGATGGCATACGCCGATGGATGGAGCTGTTTCTGGTAACAAGGTGCAGTGGTGCAGTGCTGGATACTTTTTATCTGGAGGGTCTCAACCCTGTAGAAGACCCTTTATGTTTCAAATATAGTTTTCATTCAGAATCGTTTGCATCCAGAGAGGATGGAGTGTTATCGCTGCAGCCGGGCTCGGTATTGATTTTTGACATCCCGAAGTTTTTCTCTGCTAAAGAAAGAAAGCACCCTGTAAGGCTTCTTTATGGATCAAAAAGGAGCTGTGTTATTTCAATAAGAGTGCCAGAAGGGTGGAAGTTAAGAACCTCTTCCACTCAGGACTCTGTGGTCTCCATGTTTGGTTCAATGCATACAAGAGTCAATAATCAAAAAGGCGATGTTATAATAGAACTGGAGTTAACAACTCACAGATGCGATGTTAAGCCCAATCTCTATCCTTTGCTCAAAGATTTTCTCGACAGGGTTGAGAGAATGAGATTAAGAAGAATACTCCTCAGCAGGGATTAGGTCTCATAGAAAGATTTTGGACATGATAATATCCGATTTTACTGAAAGAAGTATATTAAATGTTTTTCTCTCTTTTATTCTCGGCACCATGATTGGACTCGGTCTTTTATATGTAGTGGACAGTTTTCTTCAGCACATGACTCCAGATGCTTCGGTCTATCTTCTTCATGCACGGACATTTGTAAGGAATCTGAACAGATTTACTCTTTCACACGACTCAAAGGGAATCATATTGACATTTATACTCGCACCAATGGTGAGAATGTTTGGTCCAACAATGGCTGCTGCCGCCTCGGCTCAACTCTTTGCCTACATTCTTGCACTATTCTTTTTTTATAGATTGACAAGAAGATATTTAGAACTATTCCCATCGCTGATTCTCGGATTGATATGGTTAACATCGATGTTTTCTCCATTTGTCTGGGGAGGGAATTCACGTCCAGAGGATTTTGCAGCGGTTATGTGTATTGTTGCACTATACGGCTCCTTGCAGGACAGAACTGCCTGGAGGGTTATTGGGGGCGGTGCGGCATCGCTTTGTGCATTCATAAAATTTTCACTTATGATTACACCACTGGGCATAACGGTTGTATCGGCAGTGATCAGTTCATTAAAATCATCAGAGGGGCGGGAACTTAAGAAATTTTCCAGATCACTTTTAAAGAATCTGGCATTAGTCTTTATCGGATTTTTTGCTGTGGCTTCTGTTTTGATTCTCTGGATAGTAATATTTGATGATCCTGCAGGATGGTACAGGCAGACAATCGAGTGGCCATTTCAGTATAAAGGAGGAGGCTTTAAGATAGCAACAATTGTCGATGTTTGGAAGACCTTTAGCGGTACAAGGATGGTTTTTCTCTTTTTTGCGGCTGTTGCAGGAGCCGTTTTTGGATATTTGAAGGGGCAGAGAAGATTATCATTGCTCTGTATGGTTTTTTTGATATTGGAATTTTTCCGCATAACAATGGAGTCAACAAGATGGGCTTACCTTTTTGCAGTAATGATTTCTGTTCTAATGATCAGCACTTCTTTTTTGGGAATCGTTAAAAATAAAAGATTGAGCCTTATTCTACCATGGTTTATACCACTATTTTTAATGATGAATGTTCAATATAAAACATTCAGGCAAAAATTAAAGGCCTTAGAGTTGCGCGGATTCAGGTCTTTACCTTCTCCATATGAGGTTCTTGCAGAAAGAATGAGGCCATATTATCAAAAGGGAGAGAGGATTTTCATAGATTCGAATGACTATCAGCTAATACTTTTCTTGGATGCACCAGCCCCGCCTCCAATTCTTCCCTTGCACTACAATCTTGTATCAGAGGAAGAAAAGAAAGATCTGTTAAATCAATACAAGAATCATCCGCCTGACTGGGTAGTAAAGAAGAGAATGGAAAAGAGTGGACCAGGATACAGGATCATTGGAGATGTGGATGGCCCATACCACATATACAATGCAGCCACCGATACAACTGTCAACATCATCAATGCAGAAGAGGTTGTTGAGTGTGGAAAGGAGCTTTCTGAACAGCTGCCCGAATCTGAAATGTATAGATTGACAGTAGATATTGGATACCTACAGTGCTGGCATTTGATAAAAAAGAGCCCGCTGTATTAACATCTAAATATCAAATAAATAAAAATTTAATCCACAATATTTTATGTGATTTTTTGCTTGCATGGTTTCATCGATTTTTGTAATTTAAAAATCAATTAATTTAAATATGAGGTTTGCCATGTCAAAAAAAATTGGAGTTTTGCTGTCAGGATGTGGTGTTTTTGACGGCTCTGAGATTCATGAAGCAACATTGACTCTATATTTTCTCGACAGGGAGGGTGCGGAAGTTGTTTGTATTGCACCAGACAAAGAACAGCTCCATGTAATAAATCATGTAAGCTCTGAGGAGATGGATACAAAGAGAAACATTCTCGTGGAATCTGCAAGGATATCGCGCGGTAAGATAGCCGCCCTCTCATCTGTCTCGGCAGATGAGCTCAGTGGTCTTATTCTTCCAGGCGGATTTGGTGCTGCAAAGAATCTGATAGACTATGCAGTAAAGGGGCGAGACTGTACAATAGATACTGATGTAAAAAGAATTATTTGTGAAATGGTTGATGATAGAAAGCCTGTGGGCGCCATGTGTATAGCTCCTGTGGTTTTAGCCGTTGCACTCAGAGACAGATCATTAAAACCGATACTAACAATCGGTACAGATGAGTCCACTGCATCTGATGTTGAATTCTTTGGCGCAGAACATCAAAAGAGAGGAGTTGATGAGGTCTGCGTGGACGAGAAGAACAGGATCGTTACAACTCCGGCATATATGTTGGGGCCTGGAATATCCGATATTGCAAAAGGCATTGAAAAGCTTGTAAAACAAATAGTTGCATGGGCACCATGATTAGTGTTAGAAAAGGGCGAAAATTAATAGAAAGGAATATAATTTATGAAACCAGTTAGACGATTTATCTTTTTATTTTGCTTCAGTTTTCTTCTATTCTCTGGCCAGTTCATTCATGGACAGTCTTCAGATGTTTATAGAAGCGATGAGTTTCTTAAATATTTCCATTCGATTTCAAGCCACAGACTTTTTGATTATGTAGAAGAGCTCTCTTCAGAGAAGTATGAAGGCAGGTTAACAGGAACCCGTGGATATAGGGATGCTGCCGATTATGTTGCATCATTATTTGAGGAGTGGGGAATTCAGCCTGCGGGTGATGATGGAACCTATTTTCAAAATTTTCCCATTCCATATACACTCGTGTTTAGGGGGTGTTACGTCGCTTTAAATATTCCTTATAATGGTTCTGTGATAAGGAAGTACTACAAGTATGAAGATGAATTCATACCAGGCTCGACATCTGGTTCGGGAGAGATAACCGCAGAGGTCGTGTACATAGGATATGGAATAACAGCACCTGAGCTCGGATATGATGATTATGAGGGGGTCGATGTAAAGGGTAAAATAGTACTGATGGAGAGAGAAGCGCCTGTATCGCCAGACTCTGATCCTGAACTGTTCATGAAATGGAGGCCATATTCATTTCATCAGTATAAGCTCAAAAATGCGGTAAAACATGGTGCAAGAGGGATGCTCTACAACTATGGCCCGATCGGAAACCCTAACAATGCCTATGACTCTGGTTTTATATATTCACATGTTGGGAAGGCTGTAGTCAAAGATATCTTTTCAGGTACAGGTATGGATCATGAGGAGGTTGTGAGGAGCATCAGGAAGAATCTAAAGCCAAGGTCATTCAATACGGGAAAGATTGTAACAATAAAAAATGTGACAGAGCACCATCCAGAGGGCAAGGGTTGTAATGTAATAGGATTACTTCAGGGTTCTGATCCGGTATTAAAAGATGAGGTAATCATTATTGGTGGTCATCTTGACCATCTTGGAAGGTGTTATGAGATAATACCAGGGGCAAATGACAATGCTTCGGCAGTTTCGGTTCTGCTGGGTGTTGCAGAGGCTCTTGCAAAATCATCAATAAGGCTGAAACGATCTGTTCTTTTCATCTGTTTTGGTGCCGAAGAACAGGGTGTAGTCGGATCTAAATACTATCTGGATCATCCTGTGATTCCAATCGAAAAGAGCCTCTGTTTTATCAACATGGATGGTGTTGGATGTGGTGACAAATTGACTGCTATTGCAGCCAAAAATTTCCCTTCATTCTGGAACTTTCTAGAGCAGGCAAATAATAGATTCATACATAGGAAGATAAGCCCTACATATTTTTCCAATATTGCTCGTCCCAGATTAGATGCTGCACGTTTCATGTGGAGGGATATTCCTACGATCTCTTTCAGTGCCTATGGAGCACCATCATATTATCATGTCACAAAGGACAACATAGATACAATAACACCCGAAATTTTAGAAGACCTTTCACAACTTTTATTTGTAGGCGTAATTGATATTGCCAACCAGGAGAAGATCGACTTTAGACAAAAAGAGGAGCAGTAATAATGAGAGAGGTAGATGTCTCAAAGATAACAGAAGCAGTCAAGAAGTTATGTATCGATGCTAATTATTATATTGGCGAGGATGTTAGAACAAGGATAGAGGAATTTATTGAAAAAGAGGAGTCTCCAACAGCTAGGGAGGTCCTTAAAAAGATACTCGAAAACATAGAGATAGCAAAAAACGAGAAGGTTCCGCTGTGTCAGGACACAGGCTTTGCAGTAGTCTTTATCGAACTTGGCCAGGAGGTCCATCTGGTAGGAGGAGATTATATTGAAGCAATAAATGAGGGGGTCAGACAGGGTTATAAAGAAGGATATCTCAGAAAATCTATCGTGAATGATCCGATCGAGAGAAAGAACACTAAAGACAACACTCCTGCAGTTGTGTATACAGATATTGTACCCGGTGATAAGATAAAAATAGTCGTTGCACCAAAGGGGGGCGGCAGTGAAAACATGAGTGAGGTTAAGATGATGGCACCTGCTGCCGGTGTTGAAGGTATAAAGGAGTTTGTAGTAGATCGTGTCTACAGGTCAGGTGCAAATCCATGTCCTCCTGTGATCGTTGGTGTTGGTATTGGAGGCACTTTTGACAAGTGTGCCCAGCTTGCCAAGAGGGCACTGTTGAGGCCCGTTGGCTCGAAAAATCCCGTCAAATTTTACAGCGATTTAGAGGATGAACTGTTGGAGAAAATAAATAATCTTGGAATCGGGCCGCAGGGTTTTGGTGGAAGGGTAACGGCACTGGCTGTTCATATTGAAGTCCATCCCTGTCACATTGCTAGTTTTCCGGTTGCTGTCAATATGCAGTGTCATGTGTCGAGGCACAAGGAAATAATAATATAAAATTTTTTCGATCGAGTGAGTTGAAAGATCTATAAAAAAGGGAGAGTTAAATGGCTGAACCTAAAAGAATTGAGACCCCTTTAACAGATGATGTTATAGAGAATCTTCGTATTGGAGAGTCTGTTTTAATAAATGGTGTCATATATACAGGAAGAGATTCGGCACACAAACGTATGGTAGAGGCTCTTGAGCAGGGAGAGGAGCTGCCGATCGATATAAAGGGTCAGATAATTTATTATGCAGGGCCTGCACCCGCAAAACCAGGAAAGCCGATCGGATCTATTGGCCCTACAACAAGCTATAGAATGGATCCCTACGCCCCGCTGCTTATTTCAAAGGGATTAAAGGGTATGATTGGTAAGGGCAATCGGTCTGATGAGGTGGTAGAGGCAATAAAGAAGTATAAGGCAGTCTATTTTGGTGCAATCGGAGGGGCTGCTGCACTGATGGCAAAGGCGGTCAAGAAGGCTGAGGTGGTTGCATATGAAGATCTTGGCCCTGAGGCCATAAGACGTCTTTTAGTCGAAAACTTTCCGGCTGTTGTTGTGAATGACTGCCTGGGAGGCGACCTGTACAAAGAAGGAATGTTGAAATATAGAGTCGAATGATTTGTTCATAAAAAGTAAAAATCGCGATCACAATAAGAAACCAACTCTGATCATCGGTCTGGGGAATACGATTTTGACGGATGATGGTGTTGGGATCTATGTTTCAAGAGAGATAGCAAGGCGCATTGGCAATTCTGATGTTGTGGTTAAAGAGGCAAGCATAGGCGGCCTTGAATTGATAGAATCAATGGCTGGATTCGAACGTGCCATATTGATTGATGCTGTTAATATAAAAAGAGAAAGAGTGGGCAGCTTGATAAGGCTAAGACCAGAGGATCTGAAAGGTGGATCTGCCATGAGCCGACATCAGATTTCTTTTTACGAGGCCTTGCAATTGGGGAGGGAGTTGAATTTAGATCTTCCTGATGAGATTGTTATATATGGAATAAATGTCAAAGATTCAATGACATTTGGAGAGTCGTGCACAGAAGAGGTCGAATCCAGTATTCCAAATATTGTTGACCAGATCATTGGAAATGAATTTGGAGAGGATGTATAGAAAGGGATATATTTTTTGAGGAGCCCCAAATCATGAAAAAAGATTCAGAACCATTCATTCAGGTCTACTGTCCGGAATGCAAGGAATTTATAAGTCCGGGAGAATGGACGATGTGTCCCTACTTTGACGGAAAAGAACTCGATTTTTCCAACAGAGATGAGGCTTTGAAGCAAATATTTAGGTGCCATGTGCAGTGTGGATGCGAGATACACTATCGTTATTATGATGGGGATAAACTGATTACCCGCAGCAAGAAGGTGATAGAAGATGAGGATACACTTAGGAAAATAATATCCCTTGTCACCAAGAGCAGGGAGAAAGTCAGGAAAGGTAAGACAAAGAAGATTCTCCTTGTAGATGATGATCCCGACTTTCTTGAAATGCATTCTGTTGTATTAAGAAACAAGGGATACGATGTTATTACTGCAAAAAATTCTAAGGAGTGCATGGAGAGGCTTGAGGAGGTTCGACCCGACATAGTAATAATGGATGTTATGATGGAGCAGTTTGATGCCGGCTTCAAGGCAAGCGGCCGAATTAAGGAAAAGTACGGTGATCTTCCTGTGATACTGCTCACCTCTATTGGAGCACAGACAGGACTGGATTTTTCTTCAAGCAAAGATGTACTCAATATCACAGGCGCAGACCTGCTTCTGGACAAACCGGTCAGTCCAAAGGTGCTCGTGGATGAGATTGAGAAGTTGACAAAGCAGAGATGAGAATTTATTAGTGGCTCTAGAGTTTCTTACAATCTTGGATGAGAAGTGCAGAAGATGCTACAGATGTGTTCGGGAGTGTCCCACAAATGCACTTATGATAGATCACGGCAGAATCAGGCGAATAGAGAAGCTATGTGTTTTATGCGGAGCCTGCCTGAAGAACTGTCCACACAATGCCGTATGCGTCCATACAGGGGTGGAGGAGGTCTTGGGTGCGATAGAGAAAGGGGAGAAGGTCATCGCATGTCTTGACCCATCATTTCCTGCCGTTCTCGACAGGGGAACTCCCGGCCAGCTTGTTACTGCCTTGAAAAAGCTCGGATTTTATGAAGTCTGGGAATCAGCGTTTGCAGGGGAGCTTATAGTCCAGGCATATAAGGAACTGCTGAGCCAGAATGGTCGCTCTTATATTTCATCATTCTGTCCATCCGTTGTACTATACATTGAAAAATTTGCTCCTGAATTGATCGATCAACTGGTTCCTGTTGTTTCCCCGATGATGGCTGCTGGAATGGCAGTCAAAAGATTGCGGGGTCAGGATGTTAAGGTCGTGTTCATTGGTTCATGTATATCGCAAATGCTGGAGCTGAGCAGGTTAAAAGATAAGAATGGAATAGATTATGTTTTAAACTACCATGACATTCCAAAGATTCTTGAAGGAAGGGGTATAGAGAGGGAAAAACAACAGCCTTCAGATTTTGATGGGCCCAGATTCTCGATAGGCGGCATTTTAAGTATTGCCGGTGGACTGTCTCAGAGCATCGGATATAATATGGATTTGTTGAATCTCGATTTTTTGATTGCCGCAGGTTCAGAAAGAGTCATGCGAGCAATCAGGCAGTATCAGGATGGAATAATTCATACAAAGTTTTTAGATTTCTTGTTCTGCAAGGGGTGTATAGATGGTCCATTGATAGACAAAAATATCTCAGGGCCAAGCAGAAAGGAGATAGTTGTCAATTACGTTAAGGAGCAGTTGAAAAAGGGATCGTCAACAAAGTGTGATGAGAGAGTCGATCTGGATGACCTTGATATCAAGATAGAATTTAAAGCCCAAAATGTATCACTTCCAATGCCTTCTGAGGATGAGATAGAGGAGGTCTTAACAAAGTTAAACAAAAACTATCCTGATAAGAATCTCGACTGTGGGGCATGCGGTTATGACACATGTCGCGAAAAGGCCATTGCTGTTGTTAAGGGACTTGCAGAGATTGAGATGTGTCCACCATATCTTCTTGAGCAGTGTCGTGCATATTATTCGAGACTCGAAAAATCTCATCAAAAATTAAAGCTTTCCCATGAAAAGCTGGAACAGGCGCAGAAACAGCTTATTCAAACAGAGAAGATGGCTTCGCTTGGACAGCTGGCTGCCGGAATTGCTCATGAATTGAACAATCCCCTTGGCACAATAACAATGTTTGCTCACATAATAAGAAAACAATTAACAGATAACGAAAAGCTGAGTGGAGATATAGACCTGATAGTAAAAGAGGCCGAGAGGGCAGCAAAGATAGTTAAGGATCTGTTGAGTTTTTCAAGAGAGACAAAGGTTAAACCCGGTCTAGTAAATATCAACAATGTAATCGAGGAGGCCTTATCGCTGCTGGTTCATCAATCTCTTTTTGATAATATCAAGATAGATAAAAAGCTGGATCCATCCGTTCCCACAATATTTGCCGATGCCGATCTTTTGAAGCAGGTAGTTTTCAACATTATATTAAATGGGGCACAGGCAATGGATGGTGATGGAGTCCTGACGCTAACGAGCAAGTCAAAAGAGAAGGGAGAGGGTGTCGAAATTCAGATTTCAGATACAGGTAAGGGCATCTCAAAGCAGCATCTAAGTAAATTGTTCGATCCATTTTTTACTACAAAGGAAAAGGGTACGGGTCTGGGCCTGGCAATAGCTTATGGAATAGTCTCAAAACATAAAGGAAATATTCATGTGAAGAGTGAATTAGGAAAGGGTACGACATTTACTATTACACTCCCTGTACTGAGCAAGGATCAGTGGAGCAAGATTGAGCATGAGAGCCTGCAAACAAATGAAACACAAGGAGGAGAAGGTGAACTTCAAAGCCAAGATCTTATTGGTTGACGATGATACCGACTTTCTGGAGATGCATAAGGCTGTCTTAAAAAATCATGGTTATGATGTTATAACGGCCACAAGTGGTAAAGAGGGTATGGAGAAGGTCAGGGCAGAACTGCCGGATCTGATTATTCTCGATTTGATGATGGAAAAACATGATACTGGATTCTCATTTTCTCAGGAGATAAAGAAAGATCCACTATTCAAGAAGATTCCAATATTGATGGTTACCTCGGTTGCCGAGGCAACAGGGTATAAATTTTCTCTTAAAGAAGATGGATACTGGATGAAGACAGACGACTTTTTAGATAAGCCTGTAAAGCCCGATGTTTTAATAAGCAGGGTAGAAGCCCTGCTCAAAGATAGAGGAAGCGATTAGTGGAAAGAGATGAAAAAATACTTGTTGTTGATAATGAGCTGGGAATTCGTGAGGGATGTAAACGTGTACTGGTAGATGAGGGGTATAGTGTGGATTGTGCCGAGGATGGGAGGGCAGGTCTGAAGAAGGTTCAGGAAAATGAATACGATCTTGTTCTTGTTGATCTTAAGATGCCTGGAATGGGTGGTCTGGATTTGATAGGACAGATCCACAAGATCGATCCAGAGATAGTTACCATAGTTATTACAGGATATGCTAGCATAGAATCAGCCGTGGAGGCGACAAAACGCGGAGCCTATGATTATCTTCCCAAGCCCTTCTCACCCGCTGCATTAAATGCAGTAGTTAAACGGGGTCTTGAGAAGAGGGCATTAAGATTAGAGGCTCTTAAATTATATCAGGAAAGAGAACAAAAACTCTTAGAGCTGGCCAGTGAGAAGAGCAAACTGCGCACAATAATCTCATGCATGACAGATGGAGTTCTTGTGACAAACATTGATAAGAGGCTAGTTTTATGGAATACTGTTGCAGTGAAGATGTTACATATGACAGGAACAGATATTCCAGGCAAGCCTCTTGATCATTACATCAAGAACAAGAAGGTCATCGATTCTCTACAGGATATACTCGACTCAGATTATGAGAAGTTTTCTGTTATTAGTAGAGAGATCGATCTTGATGATGAAAAAGTGGTGATGGCAAATGTAGGTCAGGTCAAGGATGAGAATGGCCGTGTGCTTGGAATTGTGACGGTGCTGAGCGATATAACAGAACTTAAAAAGATAGACAGGATAAAGTCCCAGTTTGTCTCTATGGTAGCACACGAGATTAGAGCCCCGCTTGCCGCAATCGAGGGATGGCTGGAGGTTGTATTATCCGGCGAGGCTGGTGGGGATCAACAGAGTCAGAAGAGATGGCTCGAGCGTGCAAAGGAGAGGGCACATTCTCTCCTTTCGCTTGTAAATGATCTTTTGATAATTAATAAAATGGAGGCCAGAAAGGTAGAACATAAGAAAGGGCCAGTAGATATTGCCGATATTGTAAATAAGACTGTGGAATTTTTAAAACCTGAGGCCTCGCGTAGGGAGATAACTATAAAGATTAAATCCCAAGATGGTTTGAGCCATGTTCAGGCCGATTTGGAGGACATGGAAAAACTCTTTACGAATCTCATAAGTAATTCAATAAAATATAATATTAAAGGAGGAAAAATTAATATATCAATGAATGAAGATGAATCCTATGTCTGCATTCGGATCGAGGATACAGGCATAGGTATATCAAAAGAGGATTTGCCTCACATCTTTGACGATTTTTTCAGAGCCGATGATGAGAGGATGAAGAACATTCCTGGAACAGGTCTGGGATTGACAATTGCAAAGAAGATTGTTGATTCCCATAATGGACGTATTGAAGTTGAGAGTGAACCTGGAAGGGGAAGCCTTTTCAGTGTATATCTTCCCTGTGAGAGTAGAACAAGAGGAAAAAGAAAGGATAGTAGTAATGGTTGATAAAAAGTCGACCCATCAGTTGAACGAGATTGTTCGAAAGGATCAGCTTGCTCCTTCGATTGTACTTTTCGAAGTTTTTACACCAGTTATTGCAGATACTGTAAAACCAGGTCAATTTGTAGTAGTACGGGCCGATGATTATTCAGAACGAATTCCATTGACTGTGGCAGACAGAAACAAGGATGAGGAGACAATTACTCTGATCGTGCAGGTAGTTGGAGCCTCGACTCGAAAGATGGAGGCAATGAGCACTGGTGATGCCTTTATGGATGTTGTTGGCCCGCTTGGTGAACCGAGCAAGATAGAGATGGTTGGGACAGTCGTCTGCATGGGTGGAGGTGTTGGTGTGGCACCAGTGTATCCTGTTACGAGGGCCTTTAAAGAGGCGGGGAACAATGTGATATCCATTATAGGAGCTCGTACAAAGGAGATGCTGATACTTGAAAATGAAATGCGTGCCATAAGCGATGAGCTCTATGTTACTACAGATGATGGAAGTTATGGTCATCATGGATATGTAACAGATGTACTTAAAAAGCTGATAGATAAGCAGGAGAAAATAGACCTTGTTGTTGCAGTGGGTCCTGCCATAATGATGAAGGCTGTTGCGGATACAACACGAGAAAAAAAGATCAGGACTATTGTGAGTCTAAACTCCCTAATGGTTGATGGGACAGGAATGTGCGGCGGATGTCGAATAACAATTGGTGGTGAGACCAAATTTGTATGTGTGGACGGGCCTGACTTTGACGCTCATAAGGTTGATTTTGATGAGCTTCTGCAGAGGTCTGAGATGTATGCACGGGAGGAACACAGGGCGATGTGGGATTATGAGTGCAGACTTGCCGAAGAAGAAAGCCGTTTGCAGAGGCCAAAGAAGCGAGTGGCCATGCCTAAGCAGGATCCAAAACTCAGAATTAAGAATTTCAGTGAGGTAGCCCTTGGATACACAAAAGAACAGGCAATGCTTGAGGCCTCGAGATGTCTTGGCTGCAAGAAGAAACCGTGTGTCGAGGGCTGTCCTGTTGATATAGATATACCTGCATTTATTTCTCTCATACGAGATGGCGACTTTATGGGAGCCATACATAAGATCAAAGAAAAGAACAGCCTTCCTGCAGTTTGCGGAAGGGTGTGTCCTCAAGAAGAGCAGTGTGAGAAGATGTGTGTATTAAATAAGAAGGGCGAGCCCATAGCCATCGGCCGGCTGGAGCGTTTTGCGGCAGATTATGAATTCAAACATGGTGAAGTGAGGATTCCACCCCTTCCAAAGAAGACAGGAAAGAGAGTCGGCGTGGTTGGTGCAGGGCCTGCGGGTCTGACAGTGGCTGGTGAACTCGCCAAGATGGGGCACGATGTCACTGTATTCGAAGCTCTTCATAAGCCGGGTGGAGTGCTGGTATATGGTATTCCCGAGTTTAGGCTGCCAAAGAGCATCGTTCAGAGAGAGAGTGACTATATAGAGCGGCTCGGTGTGGAAATAAAGTTGAGTTATATAGTTGGAAAGTCGAAGACGGTTGATGATTTGTTAAACAGTGGTTATGATGCGATTTTTATCGGAACAGGAGCAGGTCTGCCCTATTTCATGAATATACCGGGTGAGAACCTTAATGGAGTGTATTCTGCCAACGAATTTTTAACCCGTGTAAATCTCATGAAGGCATATCTGTTTCCGGAATTTGACACACCAATACACATGGGAAGGAATATTGCCGTTGTGGGTGGAGGAAATGTGGCAATGGATGCAGCTCGAATTTCGTTGCGGCTTGGAGCGGACAATGTTTATCTCATATATAGGAGATCGAGAGAGCAGATGCCAGCACGTGAAGAGGAGATAGAGAATGCATTTGAAGAGGGCCTCAAGCCTTATCTTCTTAATAATCCTGTAAGGATAATTGGAGATGAAAGGGGCTGGGTTAAGGGAATAGAGTGTATAAAAATGGAGCTGGGAGAGCCAGATGATTCTGGTAGAAGGCGCCCGGTTCCTATTAAGGGTTCTGAACATGTTCTGGATGTGGACATGGTAATAATGGCAATAGGGCAGGGACCAAATCCACTCCTCATAAACAGTACACCAGATCTGAAGGTAAACAAATGGGGCAATATCGTTGCTGATGAGGAGACTGGTAAGACATCAAAGAAAGGTGTGTTTGCTGGTGGAGATATTGTGACAGGAGCGGCAACAGTGATACTTGCCATGGGTGCGGGGAAAAAGGCGGCAGCAGCGATCGATCAATATCTGAGAGATGGAAAGTGGTAATTAAATTTGAATTGGGAAATTGAAACTCAGAGATGTTAAACATTTGATAGATGCCGAGGTCATCACAGAATGTAATCTGGAGAGAGAAGTTGAGCGAATCATGGCTTCTGATCTTATGAGTGATGTGTTGAGCTATGGAATCAGTGGTACACTGCTCGTCACCTCATTAACCAACGTGCAGACTGTCAGGGCAGCAGAAGTCATAGAGCTGAGCGGTATTGTTTATGCGAGAGGGAAGAGGCCTTCAGATGAAGCAATAAGGGTGGCTCAGAGTAAAAATGTCCCTCTCCTCAGGTCCGATAAGACAGTATTCAGTATATGCGGAACACTCCACAACAGTGGGTTCAAAGATATACAGGATGAATAGATGGAGGAGGATGTACTGTTTGAAAAAAAGTTTTCCATCAGGGGTGGAGATTTCGCAGGCGCAGGCGAGGCATCTATTGAAGCAAAAAACATTCTTAAAGAGATCGGTTTTGATGGTGATGTAATAAGACGGGTTGCCATTGCTTCTTATGAGGCAGAGATGAATGTTGTGATGTATGCAGATTATGGAGAGATGGATTTCAAGGTGATGAGAGATGGTGTGCGTATTGTAGTTGATGATAGAGGGCCGGGGATTCCAGACATTGATATGGCAATGAAGGAAGGCTATTCAACGGCAACAGATGAGATGAGGGAGATGGGATTCGGAGCAGGTATGGGACTGCCCAATATAAAAAAAAACACTGATGAACTTAAGATATCATCAAGAGTCGATACTGGAACGCGTGTTGAGATGTTTATAAAAAGTAAAGTATTAAAGACAGATGAGTGAAAAACTTCATTCAGTATGTATAGATGATGAAAGATGCGTTGGATGTGTAATCTGCATGAAGGCATGTCCTACAAATGCCATACGTATTCGTGACGGAAAGGCAGTTATTAAAGAGGAAAGGTGCATCGATTGTGGTGAGTGTTTCAGAGTGTGTCCGCATGATGCAGTGGTATCTCTTACAACTTCTTTCTCGGATCTTGAAAGATTCAAATACAGAGTAGCACTGCCTTCGCCATCTCTCTATACACAATTTGGCTGGGAAGTAATGCCAAATCAAATTCTTCTGGCATTGAAGAAAATAGGATTTGATTATGTATATGATGAGGCGTGGATGTGTGAAATAGTAAATGGGGCAATCGAAGAGTATCTCAGAGAAAATCCTGAACCGATGCCTAAGATTTCCACAGTATGCCCATCTGTTGTACGTTTAATAACCTTTCTCTACCCAAATCTTGTGGAGAATATTATTCGCATCGAGAGCCCAAGAGAGCTGGCAGCAAAACTTCTCAGAAAGAAGATTTCAGAAGAAAAGAATCTCTCCCCTGAAGATATAGGAATCATACACATAACATCGTGTCCGGCAAAGATGATATCTATAAACAGGCCGATAGGTATTTCAAAGTCCTATCTTGATGGTGCAATATCAGTTGTTGATATTTATAGACAATTATTAGAGGCATTAAAAGATATAAATGAAAATGCGATTCTTCAGCAGTCCAGCGGTGTCGGGATAGGATGGGCTGTTACCGGTGGAGAGATAAATGGGATAAACAGAGAGCACTGTTTATCTGTTTCTGGTGTCAGTGATGTGATACAGATTTTAGATGATATGGAGGCAGGGAAGCTTAAAAATATTGAATATCTTGAGTGTTTGATCTGTCCGGACGGATGTGTGGGGGGGCCTCTTAATGTAGAGAATCGTCATTTTGCAAAGAAGCGGGCAGAGAATCTTGTTAAGATGTATGGAGAGAAGAGCCGTGTTAGCCAGAAAATGGTCAGCAGGCTGTATGGAAATGGATTCTTTTTCACAGAAACAGAGATAAAGCCAAATCCATTACCTTCGCTGGATAAAAATCCCGAAGAAGCGATAAAGAAGAAAAAGATGATGGATGAGATAATAAAGAAGCTGGGTGGAAGAGAGTGTGGAGCCTGTGGTTCTCCGGACTGCCGTACACTTGCAAGAGACATAGTCACCGGAGAGGCTTCTATAGATGATTGTGTCTTTATACACAGAGATATTAAGCGGGGGAAGTCATAATGGAGTTAAAAAAAATAGTAGATGAGCTGGGTCTTGAGGTTAGAGCCGGTGGGGATAGGTTAAATGTGGAAGTGAGTGGGGGGTATGTTAGTGATCTTCTAAGCGATGTTATAGCAAACAGCAATAAGGGCGATCTGTGGCTTACACTTCAGGTTCATAAAAATATAGTAGCAGTTGCTACATTAAAGGAGCTGGCAGGAATCGTAATAATTGGCGGTAAAGAACCTTCTGAAGATACTGTGGCAAAATCGGAAGAGGAGGGTGTTGTGCTTCTGAGGAGCAATCTCACTGCCTTTGAACTTGCAGGAAGACTATTTGGCATGGGTGTTGGAAGAAAAGGGTGATGTTGAAAGCTTTTGTCGGAGATTTGCACATTCACACCTGCCTTTCCCCATGTGCAGAGCTTGAGATGACACCAATAAATATTGTAAGAACCTGTATTGAAAGAAGAATCGATATGATAGCAATATGTGACCACAACTCGGCAGAGAATGTTGCTGCTGTTCAAAGGGCAGCAGAGATGACAGAACTTACGGTTCTGGCTGGAATGGAGATAACAACATCAGAGGAAATACATATTCTGGCCCTGTTTGACAGTGCAGATGATGCAGAGCTTCTCCAGAGAGATGTTTACTCTCTTCTCACGCCCGGCAAAAATGATGAAGAGCTCTTTGGAATTCAGGTTGTTGCAAATGAAGTGGATGAGGTAGAAGGAATCGTTGATCGACTACTCATTGGTTCGGTAGATTTAACACTTGATGAAACGATTGATAGAATTCACAGATCTGGCGGTCTTGCCATTGCTTCGCACATTGACAGAAATAGGTTCAGCCTTACTTCTCAACTTGGGTTGATTCCAGATGATTTGAATATAGATGCTCTCGAAATTTCTTCCTCCAGTGATATCGAAGAGGTTGTAAAAGGTATTAATGGAGCAGAAAAATTTCCACTATTAAGATCATCGGATGCTCATACTCTTGACATAATAGGAAGCGGCGTGACAAGATTCTATATAGAAGATTCTACAATAGATGAAATCAGAATGGCACTTAGAAATGAAAATGGGAGAAATCTTATTGTATAGGGGCATGTGGTTTGTTAGAACTTTCCATGCATATAATGGATATAGTGGAGAACTCTATTAGGGCTGAGGCAAGCGAGGTTCATATATCGATAGAGGAGGATAGAAGAAAGAATCTACTCGTGATAGAGATTCGAGACAACGGCAGGGGAATGGATGAAGAGCTCGTGGAGAGATCTCTGGATCCTTTTGTAACTACAAAAGAAAGCGGGAGGGTTGGATTGGGGCTGTCTATGATGGCAGAAGCTGCAAAAAGGAGTGGCGGGGGGATTAAAATAGAGTCACATCCAGGCAGAGGAACAGATGTAAGAGCCGAATTTGGTCTTACACACATTGATCGTCAACCTCTTGGCAACATTGTTGAAACCCTGGTGACTCTAATAATAGGCTGCCCTGATGTTGAGTTCTATTATCGATATCATAAAGAAGAGAATGACTTTTTTTGGTCTACCAAAAGAATCAAAAAGAAATTTGGAGGTTTATCTCGTAGTTCTCCTGAGGTGATAGAGTTCGTTAGAGAAGAACTTAATAGATCGATTGAAAATTAGAGGGAGGTATTGTTGAAATCGATACAAAAAATAGTCGAAAGGTACGGCAGTAATGAATCAGGACTGATTGCCATACTGCAGGATATACAGAAAGAGAAGGGTTACCTTCCAGAGAAGGATCTTCTGTTTGTTGCATCCAAGGTAAAGGTTCCGCTGTCACGGCTCTTTTCACTTGCTACTTTCTATAAGGCATTCAGCCTAATTCCACGGGGCCGTCATACAATTAATGTCTGCCTCGGCACTGCATGCCATGTCAGGGGAGGAGCAAGATTGCTCGACAAACTAGAAAGAGATTTGAATATTAAGACTGGTGAGACAACGGCAGATAATAGATTTACACTTGAGGCAGTCAGATGTGTTGGATGCTGTGGTCTTGCACCGGTTGTAGTCATTGATGAGAATTTTCACGGCAAACTCAATCAGAAGAGTCTTGATAAGGTTTTAAAAATGTATGAGTAAAAAGGGGGTGGAATTGAAGACTTACAGAACCCATGTGTTGGTTTGTGCCGGTACGGCATGTGTTTCTAACAAATCTCTGGAAATCAGGGCTGCCTTTGAGAGAGAGATAAAGAGGCTCGGGCTTGAAGATGAAGTGCAGGTAATCGATACAGGCTGCAACGGGTTTTGCGAGCGAGGCCCAATCGCAGTGGTCAAGCCGGATGATGTATTCTATCAGCGCCTCACAGAGGAAGACATTCCATTTCTGGTGGAGGAGCACTTCTTAAAAGGCAGGCCGGTCGAGAGGTTGATGTATGTACCCGAGGACAAAGAGAAGCCAATTCCCAGAATGAGCGATATCGAGTTTTTCAAGCATCAGAGGCTTGTTGTACTGAGGAATCGGGGAAGGATCGATCCCGAGCAGATCGATGAATATATAGCATTTGATGGATATGGTGCATTAGTCAAGGCACTGACATCGATGTCTCCAGAGGAGATAATAGGTGAGATAAAGGCTTCTGGTTTGAGAGGAAGAGGAGGTGCTGGTTTTCCCACAGGAATTAAATGGGAGTTGTGCAGAAAGGCAAAGGGTGATGTGAAATACCTGATCTGCAATGCTGACGAAGGAGATCCCGGAGCCTATATGGATAGATCTATTCTTGAGGCAGATCCTCATGCTGTTATTGAGGGAATGACAATAGGAGCAAAGGCCATTGGAGCCGAAAAGGGATTTGTATATGTGCGTGATGAATATCCGCTTGCAGTAAAGAGGATCAGAAAGGCAATAGAGCAGGCAACCGATTATGGCCTTCTCGGCAGGAATATCCTAGATACAGATTTTAGTTTTGAGATCGAAGTAGTAAGAGGTGGAGGAGCATTTGTCTGTGGAGAAGAGACTGCCTTGATGGCTTCGATAGAAGGAAAGGTTGGCAGGCCAAGGCCGCGTCCACCATTTCCAGCAGAGAAGGGTCTGTGGGGTAAACCAACAAATATAAACAATGTAGAGACCTGGGCAAATGTACCGATAATAATCCAGAGGGGAAGTGAGTGGTATTCCCGCCTTGGAACGGAGAAGAGCAAAGGAACAAAGGTTTTCTCATTAGTGGGTAAGATTAACAATTCCGGCCTGGTTGAAGTTCCAATGGGAATTACTCTAAGGGAGATCATCTATAACATAGGTGGAGGAATCCCTGGTGGAAAGAAGTTCAAGGCGGTTCAGTCAGGAGGGCCATCAGGAGGTTGTATCCCTGCAGATCTATTAGATCTTCCAGTAGATTATGAGGAGTTGACAAAGGCTGGTGCAATAATGGGTTCAGGCGGGTTAATTGTTATGGATGAAGACACCTGCATGGTAGATGTGGCTCTCTATTTCGTATCGTTCTTGACAGATGAATCGTGCGGAAAATGTACTCCATGCAGGGTCGGGCTGCAGAGGATGAAGGAGATGCTTACTGCGATTACAGAGGGAAGAGGAAGAGAAGGAGATCTGGAGCGTCTTGAGGAGATTGCAAATAGTATTAAAAATGGTTCTTTGTGCGGATTGGGCCAGACTGCACCAAACCCTGTACTTACAACTCTGAGATATTTTCGTGATGAATATGAGGCCCATATCAGAGATAAGAGGTGTGAGGCTGGTGTGTGTAAACAACTGATCACCTATTCAATAGATCAGGATAAATGTACCGGCTGTGGAGTGTGTATGCGAGCATGTTCAGTGGGTGCTATATCTGGCGAAAAGAAGAGTCCGCACATTATAGATAGTGCACTCTGTATAAAGTGTGGATCGTGTAAAGAGGTATGTAAGTTTGATGCTGTTGTCATAGAATAAAGAGGATGGTATGAGCATTTCTCTCAACATAGACGGAAAATTAGTCAAAGCCAAAAAGGGCATGACGGTACTAGAAGTAGCAAGAAAAAATAATATATATATACCAACACTTTGTGATCATCCACTACTTCAACCTGCTGGTAGCTGCAGGCTCTGCATAGTAGAGATCAAGGGAATGAGAGGATTCCCAACCGCCTGCACTACACCAGCCGTGGATGGTATGGAGGTGCAGACAAACACTCCTGCCCTTCAGTTACTAAGAAGAAACATTTTTGAGCTGATTCTCTCTGAACACCCATATACATGTTTGATCTGCGACAAGAGAGATAGCTGTGATGATTATCAGGGAACGATTCGTAAGGCGGGAGTAATAACAGGATGCCAGTACTGTCCAAACAATGGAGAGTGTGAACTTCAGGATCTGATAGAGTACTTTGGTCTCAAAGAGATAAGATTCCCCATATCATACAGAAACCTTACTGTCGAGAAGGAGGATCCATTTTTTGACAGAGATTACAATCTCTGTATATTATGCGGCAGATGTGTAAGAGTGTGTAATGACCTCAGAGTCAATGGCACCTTGACATTTACATATAGGGGAGACAGAACAGGAGTGGGTACTGCTTTTGGTAAGTCGCATATAGAGACGGGATGCGGGTTTTGTGGTGCATGTGTCGATGTATGTCCTACAGGTGCACTCTATGATAAAAGAAGCAAATGGGAAGGAAGGCCAGAAAGGTTTGTCGAGTCGCTATGCCCATACTGTTCTGTAGGATGTTCGATTAATTATAAAATTGCAGAAGGGAGGCTCATCGGAACAACATATTCTCAAGGGCGCAACTCTTTTGGTAGAAGCATGTGTGTTAGGGGTAGATTCGGAATAGTTGATATGGTTTACAGCAATGACAGGGTACAGAAGCCAATGGTCAGGAGAGATGGGAGGCTTGTAGAGACGACATGGGAGGAGGCACTGAAGAGGGTTGCAGAAGAATTTTCCAAATACAGAGGGGATGAGTTTGGATTGATAGTCTCTCCACATGTTTCAATCGAGGATGGTTATATATTCCAGAAATTTGCAAGGGCAGTGATGAAGAGCAACAACATATCCTGTTCTTCAGATTTTGCTCATGAGGAATTTGTCGATTTCTTAAAAAAGGCGATCCACACAGATATTCTGATGAGGCCGATGGATGAGATTGACAAGGCAGGTGTTGTGGTTGTACTGGGTGGAGATATCCCGAGTTCACATCCTGTTGTAGCAGTAAGAATAAAGAGTGCACTCAGATCTGGTGCAACTCTTGTGGTAATCGATTCACATGTTTCAAAACTTGCAGTACATGCTGATATGTTCGCTAGACCCAGCCAGGGTAGTTATGGTGCTGTTGTTTCGGCTATCCTAAGTCATCTGAATAAAGAAGATGGATCAAATCTTAATAGAAAGAAGGGATGGAAAAAGGTTGAGAAGAGCCTCATAGATATTGATCCTGCTTCTTTCAAGAAGATGACTGGAGTATCATTTCAAGAAGTTGAGTCTTTGCTCTCTATCCTCAGAGGAAAGAGAGTTGTTTTTATCTGCGGTCCTGATTTTGTACTCCAGAGAGGAGCGGGCAGTGCAATGTCTGCCCTGTTTGACCTTGCAATTCTTTTTGAGGGAAAGATACTGCTGGTTGTTGGGGAGAGCAATATGATGGGGTGTATTGAGATGGGATGCTGCCCTGACATCCTGCCTGGCATTGTTTCTATAAAAGATAGAGAGTCGAGGGAAAGATACGGGAAGGCATGGGGCTGCAGGATCGATCCCAAAGCCGGACAGAGTATTGATGAGATTTTAAAAGGAATGGATGAGAGAAAGATCAAATGTCTTTATTTGGCAGGTGAGGTTCCAATGGGCAATGCAGGCAAGCCTGAATTTTTAGTCGTCCAGACAATATTTCAAACCGACTGGACAAGTATTGCCGATGTAGTGCTTCCAGCATCCCACATGGTGGAGAGAGATGGAACAATGATGAATCTTGAGGGAAGAGTGCAGCGGTTTCGGAAGATTTTAAAGCCGCTCCATCAAACCAGACCCGACTGGTCGATTTGTTCAGCAATTGCAAGGGAGATGGGAGCCGGAGGTTTTGATTACAAGAATTCGTCCGATATTTTGAGGGAAGTTGGCAGTCTGGTTCCAGAGTTTAGAGGGCTCGGTTCAGGAAAGGTTGGGAAGAAGGGATATTACGTGGGCGAGGAGTTTAGAGAGAATGAGGCCGAGTTTTTACAATTCAATGTCGATGTTGGAGGGGCAGGTGGTGTTCAAATGGTTACTGGATGGAGGGTTTATGGCTATAGAAACGGCAGTCTGGTGAAAAATGTAGGCGGAATGGAGAAGATTTTTAAAGAGAAAGGCGTTGAGCTGAATCCGCAGGATGCAGAGAAAATAGGAGTAAAAGATGGTGATGAGGTCAGAGTGAAATTCAGAGATGGTAAGTCTATTGTAGGTTTTGCCCAGATATCAGACTCTGTCATGAGAAAAACCATTAGAGTCTGGACAGAAGGATTGAGGCATGAATATTTGAAAAGAATGGAATTTTCAGTAAAAATAGAGAAGGTTGACCATGAATAGAGTTATCCAAAGGAAGATGATTGTTCCAAACATTCATCTTTTAACGATCGAGAATAGTTTTATTGCCCGAAAAATACAGCCGGGCCATTTTGTGATAGTAAAGGTAGATGAATATGGTGAACGCATACCACTGACTGTTGCTGACTGGGACAGGGAGGGGGCAACTATAACGTGTAGTTTCATGCAGGTTGGAAGGTCTACACGTAAACTGGCCGAACTGAAAGAGGGGAGCGAGATCCCAACATTTACTGGTCCTTTAGGAAAGATGATAGAGATTGATAAATTTGGAACAGTTGCCTGTGTTGGCGGATGTTATGGTATAGGGAGCATCTATCCTGTGGCAAGGGCCATGAAGGAGGCAGGGAACAGGGTCTACAGTTTTATAGAAGCACGCAGCAGTTTTCTTCTTTACTGGGAAGATAGGATGAGAACAGTCAGTGACCGGGTCATAGTATCAACCGTTGATGGGTCGGCAGGTAAGCGCGGCCACAACTCTGATAGGCTGAAGGAGATGCTCGATGCAGGAGAAAGGATCGATAGAGTAGTTGCGATTGGATGCACATTTATGATGTATGATGTTTCAGAGGCGACCAGATCAAGCTCAGTTAAGACCATTGTAAGCCTTAATCCAGTAATGGTGGATGGCACTGGAATGTGCGGAGCATGCAGAGTTGAGGTTGGAGGGGAGACCAAATTTGCATGTGTCGATGGACCGGATTTTGATGGACATGAGGTGAACTGGAATCTGCTCCTCAAGCGTAGGAGAGCCTATATGAGGGAAGAGACTGTTTCAGAAGAGATAAATTTATAAGTAGATATTTTTGTCAAATCAAACTTAAAATTGGGATGTAGTCATGCCTAAGATTCAACCCGTAAAAACAAAGATGCGAGAACAGCCTCCTGAGCAAAGGATTCACAACAATCTGGAAGTGCCTTATGGTTATTCAGAAGAGGAGGCTATAAACGAGGCTAAAAGATGTCTTCAGTGTAAGAAGCCGATGTGTGTAAAGGGATGTCCTGTTGAGATTAATATTCCTGGCTTTATAAGCAACATAGCCAAGGGAGAGTTCAGAGGTGCAATCTGGATTATTAAGGAGAAAAATGTACTCCCGGCTGTGTGTGGACGGGTTTGTCCCCAGGAAGAGCAGTGTGAGAAGATGTGTGTACTGGGGAAAAAGATGGAACCTGTAGGTATCGGCAGGCTCGAGAGGTTTGCAGCAGACTGGGAGGCAAGGCAGGGAGATTCAGAGCTGTTGCCAAAAGCAAACCCTACAGGCAAACGAGTAGCAATTGTTGGATCAGGACCGGCAGGAATCACGGTTGCTGGCGATCTGATACAACTCGGCCATGATGTGACTATGTATGAGGCTCTGCATGAGGCGGGTGGAGTATTGATCTATGGGATTCCTGAATTCAGGTTGCCCAAAAAGATTGTTGCACGTGAAGTAGAATTCTTGTGCAGGATGGGAGTAAAGCTTGTTAAAAATTTTGTTGTGGGAATGGCAATGACAGTCGATGAACTACTAGAAGAATATGATGCAGTATTTCTCGGTACTGGTGCAGGCCTTCCATGGTTCATGAATATACCAGGAGAAAACCTGAACAATATCTATTCTGCAAATGAATATTTAACACGTGCCAATCTCATGAAGGCATATAAATTTCCAGAATATGATACTCCCATTGCTCGCGGCAAGCGGGTGGCCACGATTGGTGGTGGCAATGTGGCAATGGATTCTGCTCGAACTGCACTTCGGCTCGGGGCTGAGAAGTCTTTTATTATCTACAGAAGATCGAGAACCGAAATGCCTGCTCGTGAAGAGGAGATACACCATGCAGAACAGGAGGGTGTAATTTTTAACCTTTTATCCAATCCTGTTGCCTATCATGGAGACGAGAATGGAAATGTAAAAGAAGTGGAATGCATAAGAATGAAGCTGGGAGAACCCGATTCGTCCGGAAGGCGGAGGCCTGTTCCGATAGAAGGTTCTAATTACAGAATACCAGTCGATGTTGTTATAATTTCAATTGGAAACAGTCCGAATCCACTCATCCCAAACACAACTCCTGATCTTGAAGTGAGCAAGTGGGGCACTATTGTAATAGATGAGGAGACTGGAAAGACTTCAAAAAGAGGGGTTTTTGCTGGAGGAGATGTTGCTACTGGTGCGGCAACTGTTATATCTGCCATGGGTGCTGGGAGGAGAGCAGCAAGAGCCATTCATCAGTACCTCATTGATGGCAAATGGTAATATTTGGATTTTTATCTTGATTATTTTAAAATAAATAAGTAAATTGGACTTCAATTTTGAATAGAATTTTAAAAATCCCTCTTCTGCTGAAAGAGGGGTTTTCAACATTCCAATTCACCTCTTTTTACCAACAAATAAGCGGAAACGAGGATGTTCGTTTCTGCAGAGAGGTGAATGTTACTGTACTCGTCAACAAGATGGGACAAGATTATTATATCCAGTTGACGGCGGATACATTTGCAAGATTGATATGTGATCGTTGTGGTGGTGAGTTTGACAAGAATATTCAGGGTAAGATTTCTGTTCTTTATACATTTGATAGAGCGAAAATTAGAGGGAAGAGAGATGATGATGTAAAATTTATCCCTCCATCATCTCAAGAAATCGATCTTACTCAGGATTTTATAGATGCGCTCGTCCTTGCTATTCCGATCAAGATTTTATGCAGGGAAGAATGCAAGGGTCTGTGTGATGTATGCGGTACAAATTTGAATATAAAGAAATGCTCGTGTAAGAGAGATGTTCAAGATCCAAGGTGGAACGTTCTTAAGAATATAAAATTTGTAGATTAAAGTATTTGAAAGGTGTTTTATGGCTGTACCAAAGAGAAAAGTTTCGAGGTCGAGAAGAGACAAACGAAGAACTCATAAGAAATTGAGTATACCCAATGTGGTAGAGTGTTCGCACTGCCATCAGCCGAGGCTTCCTCACAGGGCATGTCCTAACTGTGGTTATTATAATGGAAGACTGGTAACAGTGCCAAAGGAACGTTGAGGAGATCTTTTTTAATGGTGCGTATTGCCATAGATGCAATGGGCGGCGACAATGCACCAGAGGCAATTGTGGAGGGTGCGATTGAAGCAGCGAGAAAGTCGGATGATAGATATGAGGTTGTTTTGGTTGGCAACAGAGCAGTGGTAGAGAAAGAATTGAACCGTCATAGATTTATAAAAGATCTTCCTCTGACTATTGTTCATGCATCTCAGGTTGTTGAGATGGATGAGTCGCCTGCTCAGTCGCTCAGGAAAAAACCCGACTCATCGATCGCAGTATCGATTCGTTTGCATAAGGAAGGCAAGGTAAATGCTGTGGTCAGCGCTGGGAATACTGGTGCCATAATGACGGCTGCACTATTTTTACTAAAACCAATTGAAGGTGTGCAGCGTCCTGCAATAGGAGCATTCATGCCTCATGAGTCGGGCGTTTGCCTTCTCCTTGATGTTGGATCGAATATAAATTGCAAATCATATCACCTTTTCCAATTTGGTTTAATGGGTTCTATTTTCATGAGCAATGTAATGAATATTCAATACCCAAAGGTTTGTCTCTTAAACATTGGTGAGGAAGAAACAAAGGGAAGCGCACCAATAAAGGAGGCGTATAAGCTTTTAGAGAATAGTTCTCTCAATTTTGCTGGAAATATTGAGGGTAGAGGAATCCTTAAGGGTGAGGCCGATGTAATCGTCTGTGACGGATTCAATGGAAATGTATTATTGAAGTTTGCAGAGAGTCTTTCGAGAATGATTGCCAAGACTATGAAGAGAACAATAAGAGGAAATCTTCCAGGAGCCGTTGGTCTTTATCTGATTCGTCCGAGTCTGAGAAAGCTGTTTAAAATGTTTGATTATCAGGAATATGGAGGGGCACCGCTTTTAGGCGTGAGGGGGAATTGTATTATTTCTCATGGTAGTTCTGGCTCAAGAGCCATAAAGAATGCTATTGAAGAGGCATGGAAGATGGTTAAAAGCAATATAACAAAGCGGATTGAAAATAAGATAAAACAGATGAAGGGAGAGTTAAGTGAAGAGTAGACCGGTTTCAATGATACTTGGCACAGGTTCAGAAGTACCTGAAAAAGTGCTTACGAATTTTGATCTGGAAAAAATGGTTGATACTTCAGATGAATGGATAAGAGAGCGTTCTGGAATAGAAAGGCGTCACATTCTCGAGGATGGAAAAACAAATTCTGATCTTGCCACTGCTGCTGCAAAAGAGGCTCTCGAGAGGGCAGAGCTGCTGCCGAAGGACATTGATTTTATTATTGTTGGAACGGTAACTCCAGATTCAGGCTTTCCTGCAACTGCCTGTCATGTTCAGGCCAAGATAGGAGCTTTTAATGCCGCTGCTTTTGATCTTTCGGCTGCCTGTTCTGGATTTTTGTATGGATTGACTCTGGCAGATAATCTTATTCGATCAGATCAGGATCGGAAAATTTTAGTTATAGGTGTAGAGGTGCTTTCCAGGATAACAGACTGGGAAGACCGATCGACATGTGTCTTGTTCGGAGATGGAGCAGGTGCTGTTGTGTTGGGCAAATCTGATTCTAATAAGGGAATTATTTCGACATATATCAAGAGTGATGGAAGACTGGCACATCTTCTTCATATGCCGGGCAACGGTGTATCCAATCCCACAAGTCATGAGACTGTGGATAAAAGAATGCACTATATAAAGATGGAGGGGAGAGAGGTATTTAAACATGCAGTACGAACAATGAGGGATGCTGCAGTACACGGACTTGAGGCAGGAGATTGCAGACCAGAAGATTTAGATCTGTTGATCACTCATCAAGCCAATATAAGAATAATCGATGCAATTGCAAAGAGATTGAAGCTTCCAAAAGAGAAGGTATTTGTAAATATACAGGATTATGGTAACACATCTTCTGCTTCGATACCTATTGCACTGAATCAGGCGGTAGAGGAGGGAAGATTAAATGAGGGGGATAAATGTCTTCTGGTCGCTTTTGGTGGAGGGTTTACCTGGGGGTCGATCCTCATACAATTTTAAGATTTCCATCTATTATTGAAAAATCGATACTAATGGAGATTGAGTTTTGAAAAAGATTGGATTCATGTTCCCTGGACAGGGATCGCAGCTTGTTGGTATGGGAAAAGATTTTTATGATCAATATTCCTGGGCAGAGAAAATATACAATGATGCAGGCATCCTTCTTGGTTTTGATCTTGCCGATGTTTCATTCAATGGCCCTGAGGAGAAGCTCAGGCAGACAAGATTTACTCAGCCTGCACTATATGTGCACAGTATGGTTGTGGCAACAGCGTTGAAGGAGAAGAATATAGTCCCAGATGTTGTTGCGGGTCATAGTCTGGGAGAATTTTCTGCTCTTGCCTGTGCCGGGGCCTTCACTCTTGAAGAAGGACTCAGGCTGGTTAAAGAGAGGGCAGACCTGATGCAAAAAGCAGGTGAGTTGAGTCCTGGTAGCATGGCAGCAATAATTGGAATGAGTTGTGAAGATGTTGAGGATATATGCAGAGAGGCAAGCAAAAGAGGTATAGTTCAGCCTGCAAATATTAACTCTCCCCAGCAGATAGTAATTTCAGGATCAAGGGAGGGTATTGAGGAAGCAATCAAAATTGCAGAGAAGAGGGGTGCAAAAAGAGTAATCGAACTTCCTGTTAGTGGGGCTTTTCATTCCCCATTGATGTCTTATGCTTCAGAGAGTTTTGGGAGTGTGCTTGAGAAGACAAATTTTAGTAAGGCCAGGATTCCTGTTTATGCGAATGTTACGGCATCCCCTGTAAGAGAGTGCGATGAGATTCGCAGTCTGCTGCACAAACAACTTCTTAATCCAGTGAGATGGCTTGAGAGTGTCCAGAATATGATAAGAGATGGTGTCTCAATCTTTATTGAGGTTGGTGCAGGAAAAGTGCTTTCAGGATTGGTAAAGAGGATTGACAGAGATGTTACTACTTTTCAATGCAGTACTGTCGAAGATGTAGAAAAAATTAAGTTTTAATAAGGAGATGTTATGAAGCAACTAAAAGATAAAACAGCCCTTATCACAGGGGGTGTAAGAGGAATCGGCAGGGCAATCTCTCTGGAGCTTGCTGCCATGGGCTGTAATGTTGCTATCTCAGATATCAATCTCGATTCGTCAAAGGATTTTGAGGACAAATTAGTGAACCATGGAATTGATTATATATTTATCAAGGCAGATGTCTCTGAAAGTGGCGATGTGGAGGAGATGATAAAGAGGGTTCTGGATAGATTTGGCGCATTGGATATTCTTGTAAATAATGCTGGCATAGCAAGGGACAATCTGTTGATGAGAATGAGTGAAGAGGAGTGGGATATGGTTCTGAAGGTAAATCTGAAGGGAGCATTTCTCTGTACTCAAAAGGTCATCAGACACATGATGAAGCAGCGTGCTGGTAAGATTATCAACATTGCTTCAATAATTGGGATTATGGGAAATGCGGGACAGGCTAATTATGCTGCATCAAAGGCAGGTCTAATTGGATTTACAAAAAGCATTGCAAGAGAGGTTGCCTCACGAAACATACAGGTAAATGCAGTTGCTCCTGGATATATTGAAACTGAGATGACATCCTCACTTCCAGAAGAGGTAAGGGAAACATACATAAAAAACATACCGATGGGCAGGAGTGGAAGGCCAGAGGATGTTGCAAAAGTAGTATCGTTTCTGGCATCACCCGATTCTGATTACATAACCGGTCAGGTTATACAGGTAGATGGAGGATTATTGATTGCATGATAGAATGGATATATTATTTTATTTAAAAAAGGAGGTGAAAGTAGGATGGTTGATGAAAAAAAATTCAAGGATCTGATTGTGGATCGGTTGGGAGTGGATCCAAATGAGGTGACTCCTGAAGCATCTTTTATTGATGATTTGGGTGCAGACTCATTGGATACGGTTGAATTAATCATGGCTTTTGAGGAGGAATTTGGAATCGAGATCCCGGATGAAGATGCTGAAAAATTGACTACCGTAGCAAAAGCAAAGGAATATCTGGATAAAAAACTGGCAGAGAAGAAATAGAAGAAGCTGGGTCCTGTCTTGCGGGACAGGACCCCTAATCAACATTGGGAGGTATTTTTATGGGTAAGCGTCGTGTTGTAGTCACTGGAATGGGAGCCGTAACACCGATTGGAAATGATGTTTCTGCTTTTTGGGAGAGTCTTATTAATGGGAAGAGCGGAGTTTCACGTATTACCAAATTTAATGCCGAAGCCTTTGAGACAAAGATTGCCGCAGAGGTAAAGGATTTTGATGTTACCAAGTATATTAATCCCAAGGAAGCAAGACGAATGGATCCTTTTACTCAATATGCTATTGTTGCTGGAGATGAGGCCGTTCGTGATTCGGGATTAGAGGTAGAGAAGGAAGATCCAACACGAATTGGAGTGCTGATCAGTTCTGGTATTGGTGGAATGATAATATATGACATCGAACATCAAAAATGTCTGAAGCATGGGCCGCGAAGAGTAAGTCCCTTTTTCATTCCTCAGATGATTCCGGACATTGCTCCAGGTCATATTTCGATCAAATATGGTTTCATGGGTCCCAATTACAGTACTGTCTCGGCGTGTGCATCTAGTTCACACAGCATAGGCATTGGATACATGCATATTCAAATGGGAGATGCAGATGTAATGCTCGTTGGTGGCGGGGAAGGTGTGATGACAGATATGGCCTTTGCAGGTTTTGGAAATATGAAGGCGATTTCAACAAGGAACGATGAACCGGAAAAGGCGAGTCGACCGTTCGACAAAGAAAGGGATGGATTTGTTATAGGTGAGGGTGGTGCAGTAATAGTACTTGAGGAGCTTTCACGTGCTTTAAAGAGGGGAGCAAAAATATATGCAGAACTGGCAGGATATGCATTCAGTGGTGATGCCTATCACATAACCGCTCCTCATCCAGAGGGAAAGGGTGCGGAGTTGGTGATGAGAAGGGCTGTAGAATTGAGCGGAATAAATATCGATGAGGTCGACTATGTCAATGCGCATGGGACATCCACTCCATGGAATGATAAGATCGAGACATTGGCAATAAAGAAGTTATTTAAAGATCATGCAAAAAAGCTGTGGATAAGCTCCAACAAGTCTATGATCGGACACCTTCTTGGAGCTTCTGGTGCAGTGGAGTTTGTAGGTACTGTGCTCACATTGAAAAATGGAATTGTTCCGCCTACGATTAATTATGAAGTGCCTGATCCCGATTGTGATCTGGATTATGTTCCTAATGTTTCAAGAGAGAGGGAAATAAGAGTTGCAATTTCAAATTCCTTTGGATTTGGTGGTCATAATGTTTGTCTCTGCCTCAAAAAATATGAGGGGCAGTAAAAGTTAAAACATGATATTTAAATCTTTGTTTCAAAAATTCTGTTTATTTAGGATTAAGAGAGATAAAGGGAAAAGGGGATCTATGAGAATAGATTCCCTTTGTCGTAAATTATCATACCGGTTTCGTAACAGGTCCTTACTGCGGCAGGCACTGACTCATCGTTCATATTTAAACGAGGATGGTGGGAATTTGGAATCAAATGAGCGGCTGGAGTTTCTTGGTGATGCAGTACTGGGTATGATAATAACAGACGAATTGTTCCAGAAATTTTCGGAGTGCAGTGAAGGGGAGCTTACAAAAATTAAATCGAATCTTGTATGCAGATCAATGCTTGCCAAGAAGGCAAGAGAGATTTGTCTGGGAGATTACCTTTATCTAAGTGTAGGTGAGGAAAAGAGTGGTGGAAGGAACCGCGAGTCGATTCTTGCCAATACTTTTGAGGCTCTACTCGGCGCGATGTTTTTAGATGGCGGCTTTAAAAGAGTAAGGAATTTTGTTCATAATAAGTTTTTAGATGATATTGAGAATATGATCGACAGGGGATATTATAAAAATTACAAGAGCTGGCTCCTGGAATATCTCCAGGCAAGAGGGAAAGAGGTACCGAGATACAGGGTTAGAAATGAATCAGGTCCAGATCACAGGAAAGAGTTTGAGGTCGAGGTAGTCGTGGATGGTGTTGTAATGGGAGTAGGTCGGGGAAAGAGTAAGAAGATGGCAGAACAAGAAGCAGCCAGTCGGGCAATTGATAGACTTGGATTGGATAAAGACAACAAGATTGGAGAGTAACAAACTCAGGGAGTGAAGATATGGATTATTTCTTTGAAGATGATATAGTTAAAGTTCGAGATCTGGCACGCAGGATTGCAGATGAGGAGATAAAGCCAGTTGCAGTGCAATATGATCAGACAGAAGAGTTTCCATGGGAGATTGTTGAGAGTATGGGCAATGCAGGGCTTTTTAGGAGTTATATAGATAAAGAGTATGGCGGTATGGGATTGGGCATACTCGGTCTGTCTGTAATAACAGAGGAGCTATCAAGAGGCTGTGGAGGGATAGCATTGAGTCTTGCCGGTACTGCTCTTGGTGTGATACCGCTGCTTATAGCAGGAAGCGATGAACAAAAGAGGAAATATCTTCCAGATCTGATGTCCGGCAAATCCCTTGCAGCATTTGGAATAACAGAACCCGAGGCAGGATCTGATGCAGGGAATATTAAGACTACAGCAAAAAGGGATGGAGATTGTTATATATTAAATGGATGCAAAATTTTTATTACAAATGGCGGAAAGGCAAAATTTTATACAGTAATAGCTTCAACAGATCCAACCAGGGGAAGCAGGGGTTCTTCGGCATTTATAGTTGAAGATGGGATGGATGGTTTTTCATATGGTAAAAGGTACGAGAAACTTGGGATCAGGGGGTCTGCAACGTGTGAGCTCGTGTTTGAAGATTGCAGGGTTCCAAAGGAGAATCTGCTCGGCAGGGAAGGAATGGGATTTCTTATTGCAATGAGGACTTTTGATCGTGCTCGTCCTGGTGTGGCAGCACAGGCTGTTGGAATAGCTCAGGCAGCACTCGACTATGCTGTTGAACATTGCCGAAAAAGCATGCGTTGTGGACAGCCACTCACAAGTTTTCAGAATGTTCAATATGAACTTGCAGAAATGGCAACCAAGATCGAAGCAGCAAGAGCCCTGATATATTCGGCAGCCCGAATGATCGACAGAGGTGCAAAAGATTTTGCAAAGAGTTCTGCCATGACAAAGCTGTTTGGGTCAGATGTGGCAGTGGATGTTACTTCGCGGGCAGTCTCTCTATGTGGCGGAAGTGGTGTTGTCGAGGGAAGCCCTACAGGAAAATTCTTCAGGGATGCAAAGATTACTCAGATTTATGAAGGTACAAATGAGATTCAAAGGGAGGTGATCGCACGTCACATAATTAAAGAGGCAGCTTCTAGAAAATCGTGAATAATGTTACTATGAGTGTTTTAACCAATAACTATTAATATTCAAAACTGCTTTCCCCAATAAATTCTCGTAAAATTGAGTTTGGCGGCACTATTGCGGGCGGCCCAGGAAGAATGTGCTGAAGAAGCTCCTTTAGTCGCAGGGCTTCTGGATATGATTCATGGTTCTCCTCTATTGTTTCTAAAAGCGGAAGGGCCAAGGATTTTAATATGCACAATTCGTATGACAGGGATGAATTAAATATGATGTCCGATTTTTCCTGATATGGGAAGATATATTTTTCCTCTCCCCTTCGCACTTCTGGCCATAATTTTAGTATATGTTCTGGTAGATATCCCCTGAAACGATTATCACGGATTAGCCTTCTGAACAATCGCACATCGCTTGTGTGAACCCTGATATGATCTGTAATATTCAGTTGTGTTAGTGCACTTACATATATTTTGAGAACCCTGTGAACAGGAATAAGATCGACTATTGTATCGTTCAGCGCGTGGATTCCTTCAATAAGGATTGGTTGATCCGGCTCTAACAGGCATGGCTGGCCATCCACTCTTTTACCCGTCTTAAAATCGAAGTGTGGAATATTTACACTCTCACCTCTTAATAGTTTATAGAGATCATGTTTTAATCTTTCTGTGTCGACGGCCGAGAGTGACTCAAAGTCCTGTTTGCCGTCTCTGTCCAATGGTATCATGTCTCTGTCAAAGAAATAGTCATCCATAGAAATTGAGAGGGGCCTGATATGGTTTACCTTTAACTGAATAAGAAGGCGCTTTGTGAAGGTTGTTTTCCCTGAGGAGGATGGTCCGGAAATGAGTATTATTCTACATCTCTTTTTAATTTTTGTGATTCTGTCAGCAATAAAGACTATTTTTTTCTCGTGAAGAGCTTCACCGATTTTAATAAGTTCAGCAAGTTTGCCTTCTATGATTGAATGATTAATGTCAGAAAGTTTTTCAAGACCAAGAATACTTTCCCATCTGTGATATTCATGGAAGACCCTTGAGAGTTTTTTCTGTTTAATAAATGGAGCAAGCAACTCAGGTCTTTCTTCATATGGAAATCTCAGAATAAATCCTGGTTTGTAGAGCCTCAGCGCAAAGGATTCTATGAATCCTGTTGATGGAAGAAGTGGATAACAAAAGTATTCCAGATTTTCTCTGAGTTTGTAGAATGTTATATAGTCGGGTTTATTTTCCGGTAAGATTAAATTCGGCCTTTTCTCATCTTTTTCAAATTGTTTTATTGCCTCATCTGTCTTCAGTGTGACAGGGACTATCCTCTCATTCATTGAGATTATTTTCTGCATTCGTTTTTCGGTCTCTTTAATGATTGAACTTGTGGCTTTTCTTTTAGTCTTAAACTCGCAGTAGAGACCCTTACCTATTGAGTGATTTATTATGACTCTCTCTTCCGGCAGAATTTGTTTCATGGCAGTGATGAGGATAAGACAGAGTGTATACCGATACGATCTTGTGCCTTCAGGTGTGTTTAGTGGTATCCAGTAGATTTTACCCCCTTTTTCTAATCTGTGGTTAAGGTTAAGAATATGGCTATCAATCCGGGCAAGTACAATCTTTTGTTTATTCTCCTTATCCAGATTTTCGAGAATCTCTGATAGTAATACGCCCTTAGAGAAGGTGAATTTTCCTCCACTCTTAAGTGTGATTTCGATCTTTTCTTCATCCCTTTTCATTTCATTTTCCCCTTCAGCAGATACAAGATAAAAATTTTAAGCGATTTAACAAGTGTTTTTCATTGACAAAGGGTATCATATTTGTTATTTTTTTAAATAAATATAGGAGAGCTATTGGATGAATCGACATCAAAGATATTATGTTAAAAAGTACTTAGAAATAGGCAGTCTCCTTATTAAATTATACAAAAACCATTAACAAACAA
>Ga0190360_1000081_pt1 | contig 49259 bp, 64 predicted proteins | sample 48721834_MG_FD_161271 | JGI IMG/M metagenome (GOLD analysis project Ga0190360, IMG submission 161271) | Hydrothermal vent microbial mat bacterial communities from Southern Trench, Guaymas Basin, Mexico - 4872-18-3-4_MG | ecosystem: Environmental > Aquatic > Marine > Hydrothermal vents >...
CTTTCTGCGTATTCTCTATCAACTTTAACACACAGACATTTACCGCAAACAAGTATTTCTTTTACTCCACAGCAACTAAATAAATCTTTTAAAATCTGCTGTCCCCTTTCTAAAACATATAGGTTTGAGTTTTCACCATCGAAAGGAAATGTAAATACAATAAGTTTTTTTGTATATGTAAGATTTTCCGGGAAAAAAATATGAAAACTTTTGTATTCACCCAAATTCAAAACATCTACTTTCGCTTCACTCAATATAATCACCCTTTTTGTTTATTAAATCAAAATTTTATAATTTGTCAACTTTTGAATAAAAAAATGGCATTTTTAAATGCCTGTTTTTAAAGATCTTTATCTTTTGCTTTTTCTAAGGCTTCTTCAAGTACTTTAAGAATTTTGTCATCAATATCTTCCCACTTGTAGTCTCTCAACAGCCATATTTTTAGAAACTTTTGTGTAATGAATACTTCAGAGATTCCTTTTATTTTTAATAACTCTTTTATTAAAAAGCTCCCAATTTTTCCTAACCTCTTAAGGCTTCTTTTTTTAAGCAAGAGAAACCTTCCGAAATAACCAGTTTGACTAGCAGAAATAATGATATCTCCAATATAATATTTTCTTATGAACCAATATTCTGGTTCAATTGTAACTTGCAATGGTTTTCACCTCCTCTTTGATTCTAATTACTTTTTAAAAATTATCAAGTTTATTTAAGAGCTTTTTTGAGTATTTTTGTGAATACTGGAGACAAATTATGGTTTTTATTCCAAGAGTTTAATAATCTTTTTGATTTCCTTTCTAATTTTGTGTATTTTGGCAATATATTTTTTTCAAAATATCTTAAGAGATATGGTATTCTTTTTGTTTCTTTTTTATTTTTTTTCCAGCTCAGATAAAAAGCTATTAAGCTTTCTTTTTTTGTTCCTACACACTCAAAAGGCTTGAATTTTTCGACCCCAATCAATTCTTTCATTAAATATGTCAATTCTTTTTTTTGAAAGAGATTTTCTTTAAAGATTCTAATTATATCTTTTTTTTCTATAAATGGATAAAGGCAGGTAAAGACAAAAAGGCATTTGGGGCATTTACCACACCATTGTTTGATAGGTGTTTTAGTACCTGAATGAGTTCTATAAGCCTCGTTGCAGCTTAAAAAAGCATCAAAATAATTTGGGTAATGAGAAAATAATCTTGCAATTTGTATTTCGTATAGTGGTCTTAAAAAACTGAAATATTCTATATCTTTAGATAAGTATTTCTTTGAATATTTTCTGAATTTTTGTTCAAAATCAAAACTCTTAGAATACTGATGGTTAATTTCTTTTCCTAAATATTTTAGATTGCCTTCATTTGAACTCCTTTCGTTTGAAAAGGCAATGTATTTTTTATTAAAAACTACACCAAGCAGTGTACTTAAAAAGGCTAAATAAGCTGAAAAAGGGGTGTGGCCATTCAAAAAACCTCTCTGATTTAGTTTGTATAGATTTGAATCAATTTCTCTTTTTACAATAATTGGATTTTGGCACTTCCCCACTTCCATTACTTTTTTTGTTGTTTCAGTAGGATTTAAAGAAAAGCATTTAATTGGAAATCCTGAATTCTTCAAGAGCTCCAAGGTTACTATAGAGTCTTTTCCTCCCCCTATTGGGATTAATATCTCTTCTTTAAGTCTTTTTTTATAAGTTTGCGGAGGCCCGTCCTCCGCAGGTTTTGATTTTAGGATTAAGAAATTTCTGGAGGTCCAGTTGATTCTATTTTTATAGAAAAACTGTCCCATTCCATTTATTATCAAGTTCTTCCACCATTTAATTTGATTTTCGTTTAATTTTCCTGATTTAATCTCAATCTCGGGGGAACATGTTGTTTTCCAATAACTCAAAAGTTCAATTAATCCTAAATGAAAGATTAAATTATTAAAAACCTTCTTTCTTATTTTTTTTATTCGAGCTTTTTCTACATTTTTAATGGTTAATTTTGGACGAAACTCAATATCCGGCGGGATTTTGAAATCAAAAAAAATTTCTAAATCCTCCTTAGAAATTTTATATGAAAAGTTTTCAAAAATGAATTTAGGATATTTTTTTCTGAGAAAACCAGCTGTCATATTATTAACCTAAAAGACGTATAGCTACTCCTAAGATGCCAAATATTACGCCCATAATCCAAAATCTCATTGTTACTTTATAAGAAGGCCAGCCTTTAGCCTCGAAATGATGATGGATAGGTGTACATAGCCAGATCTTTTTTTTGCGGAATTTTTTAGATAAGAGTTGAATAATTATAGAGCTTACTTCCAAAACAAGTATGCCTGCTATAATAGGAAGGACTACGACCGAATCGGTTAAAAAAGAAATAACTGCCATTGTTGAGGTTAAACCTAAGATTCCTGTCTCTCCCATATAGAATTTTGCAGGTGGTATGTTAAACCACAAAAAAGCAAAAAGTGTTCCCACAATTACACCGCAAAAAGTAGCTAAATCTGTTTTGCCTTGCGAAAAAGCAATTATTGCAAAAGCTCCAAAAATAGATGCAAAGATTCCTCCTGATAAACCATCTAAACCATCAACCACCCCGCCTGCCCATGAGGCTAACATCACAATGATAAAGAGAGGCATATACCAGATTCCTATTGAAACATCAATTCCTTCAGGAAAATTATAGATTAGAGGAATATGAATAGTATCCCATTCTAGCTTGAAGTAAAACCATAAGCCCCCAATTAATCCTATTAATATCACAATCAATAATCTTCTTTTAAAACTCATTCCTCCACCTATATATTTTCCTTTTCCATAGACAGTCAAGATATCATCAATTAGACCCACAATAGATCCTACCACAAGAGTAAAGAGAGGAAGCCATGTTTCGTTTCTTGATACAAAATTGAATCTTGGAATCCATCTTATCCACCAAGGGTGAGGTATATAAGATAGAAGATAGATTAACAATATTATTATTAATATTGAAACCCAGATCAAGACTCCCCCACCCCTTGGTACAGTAGTTTCTTTATCTTTGTGTAAAGAATAAAAAACAGTTGCTTCCTCATTGGTAATTGTTTTTTGTCTTGCATTTTTTTTCCAGAATTTGGCCTTTTTTAAAAACTTAATTAAAAAAGGCGCCCAGAGAAAAGAAATTATAGCACTTAAAGCAGACAATATTGAAAGTTTAATTACATTAAAAGTAAAAAGAGTAATCATAAACTTTATTCATTATATCAGATTTTAGTTAAAATAAAAACCGCTCTTTAAAGCAGTTTTTAATAAAATGAGAAAGCGCAGGAGATAGTTAAAAAAGTTTTTTAGGTGAGATGAGTAAGAAAACTATATTCTAAACTATCTCCTGCTAAGTAATATTTAAATATTTTTTAAAAAAGATGTCAAGAGTTTTAGAATATGGATTTATAATGCTAACCAATTGATTAATTTTTGCATCTCTTTGACTCTATCTTCTGGAGATTCAGTTCCCAATATTATATTTATAAAACGGCTTCCTTTTTTGTCCTCGAAGATTACAAGCATACATCCTCCTGCTTTTTCTGTGTATCCTGTTTTTCCTCCAATAAATTTTTGTCCTTCTGATAAGTGCAGATCAGAAACTCCGTTTTTTGTAGGATATGGCCCTTTTTTGATAGATATTTCAAATATCAAAGGATAATTTTTAAGAATATATTTTGAAAGACTTACTAAATCTTTAGCACTGGAATAATTTGGAATTGTTTCTTGGTCTTCTGGATCTAGACCTGTTGGGTTAACAAAATGGGTATTTTCAAGACCTAAAGCTTGGGCTTTTTGGTTCATTTTCTCTACAAACTCTTCTTTACCAATAACCTCAGAAAGCGCGAAAGCTGCATCATTACTTGAATAAATGAGCATTAAATCTAAAAGTTTTTCTACTGTAAGGGTTTCCCCTTCTCTTAAATTGCCATAGATAGGTACATCTTCCTGGCTTTCTGCTTCTTTTGATATTGAGATTGGGTTTTTAAAGTTATAATCATCTTCTGGAGTATTTTCCAGCACAATCAGAGCTGTCATTAGTTTAGTTAAAGAAGCAATATGGAGAGTCTTTTCTGGATCTTTTTTGAAAACAATCTTTTCCCTGCCTGCTTTGTTGATTTTAAAGGAAATTGCTGATTCTGCGTTAATTTCAAGTTTTGGTTTTTTAGGTTTAGGCGGTATCTTTACCAATACAGGATTTTCAAAAGGTTTAGAAATCTGAGCATAAAAAAAATCTTCTACATTTTTTTGAGAAATATTTATGCCCAGCGCCCAAAATGCACTTATGGTAAAAGCTGTAAAGAAAAATCTTAGATTTTTACTCATTTTTCTTTAACTTACTTATTTACGAGATTTTTTCTTTTTATCTTTCTTAATAGATGAGATTTTTTTAGGATATAACACAGAGAGCCTTTGGTCAATCCTTCCCATATCTCTTGGGAAGAGACTTGCTTCTTTTATATTTTCTAAATCTAATAATTGCTTTACAACCCTTTCAGCACCAATAGCAAAGCCTCCTTCTGGGGGCATACCATATTTAAATGCCTGAAGATAAAACTCAAAATCTTTTATTTTATTTCCCCATTTTTTAATATTTTCAACAAGCTTTTTGTAATCGTTGATTCTCTGCCCGCCAGTGACAATCTCCAAACCTTTATAAAGAAGATCAAAACTTAAAGTATATTCTGGATTCTCAGGATCAGGATATGTGTAAAAAGGCCTCTTTGATGTAGGATAATGAGTTATAAATATAAAGTCAGATTTATATTCCTCTTTTGCCCATTTATATATTTCTTTTTCATCTTCGGGTTCTAAATCAGGCTCTTTTCTGTTATCTCTCCCCGTCCTCTTAAATATAATTTCTTGTGCCTCCCGCATTCTTATGCGGGGGAATTTTGGAATTGAATCTGGAATTTTGACATTAAACATTTTCAACTCTTCCTTGCAATTTTTCTTAATATCGGAAAGAATACTACGCATTATAGTTTCACAGACTTCCATTAATTCTTCCCAGGAATCAATAAATCCCATTTCTACATCCAAGCTTATATATTCAGTTATGTGTCTGGTTGTCATGCTGGGTTCTGCTCTATAAGCATGGGCTAGCGTAAAAACCTTTTCAAACACCCCCACCATAATCTGTTTATATAATTGAGGGCTTTGGGCTAAATACGCATCATATTCAAAATAATCAATATGAAATAGCTCAGCCCCACCTTCAGTAGCAACAGGCACGATTGAGGGAGCTTGAAATTCTATAAAGCCCAAATCTTGCATTGTTTTTCTAAAACTGGAAATTATTTGATTTTCTACTTTAAATATTGCTTTAATTTTGTTGTTTCTTAATGTTAAAGGCCGATAATCCAAAAGTGTTGGAAGCTGTAATTTTAAATTCTTTAAATCAAAAGGCAGGGCTTGGGATTTTGCTAAGACTTTTATATTCTCTGCTTTGAGTTCTATTTCTCCGGTTTTCAAGTCAGGATTAATCATGTTTTGTGGTCTTTTTTCAATTATTCCTTCTACTTCTAAGACATATTCTTCTTTGACATTTTCTGCTAATTTAGCTGGACAAACTACCTGCAAAAGCCCGGATACGTCTCGGAGATCTAAAAAAACTATCCCGCCATGGTCTCGACGGGAATTGACCCAACCTGCAACTTTAATCTTTTTTCCTAGATATTTGATTGTTTCAATACTTAAAACCCTTTTCATTTAAGATATGATTTTATCTTTTTTACAATCGCTTGAGGAGTATAGTTTGCTTTGATTAAGTAATCTTTTACTCCAAATTCTTCTGCCTCTTTTTTAGTTTCAGGATCATCATAGTTTGAAAACACTACCACAGGAATTGAGGAAATTTTTGTATCTTTTTTCAACCAGCTGAGGAATGTAATTCCGTTTTCACTAGGTAGAAGTATATCTAAAACTATTAAGTCTGGTTTTTCTTTTTTGGCTATTTTAATTCCCTCCTCTGAATCATAAGCCAAGACTACCTTAAAACCAGCCTTGGTAAACTTATTGTCATACATTTCAGCCAAGATTTTTTCATCTTCAATAATGAGAATTTTCTTTTTTTTGGAAGAACTTTTTTCTTTTGACTTTATAGTTTTCTTCTTTGATTTGCAGGCTTTCTTTTTCATGGTATTAGAGTATTTATTATTTCTTTACTGTTTTTTAATAGGTATTTCAATATAAAAGATAGATCCTTTGTTTATTCCAGGGCTTTCAGCCCAGATTTTTCCATTATGCATATCTAAGAATTTCTTTGCAATATACAGGCCTAAACCGGCTCCTCCCGTCCAAGTTCTTTTACCAGCACTTCCTCTTCTGAAGCTCTCAAACAAACGGGATATTTCTTCTTCTGTCATTCCAGGACCAGTATCTCTTACTTCTATCACACAACTATTTTCTTTTGATATAGCTTTTATCACAACTCCTCCTTTTTTTGTATAACGAATAGCATTATCAATTACATTTAGTACTACTTGTCTTATTTTGTCTTTGTCTAACAGAAGTTTTGGCAAGGGTTCTTTAGGTTTTTCCCATTTCAAATAGAGTCCTTTTTCTTTGGCTAAATTCTTCAGTTCTTCTACTACACTATCAATTATATCTTCTAAAGCTGAGATTTCAAGCTCTGCTTTTATTTTTCCTGCTTCAATTCTTGAGATACTTAAAAGATCATTCACTAATTTTATCAGTCTTTCAGTAGAAATATAGATATTTTCTAAAGGCCTTTTCATTTTTGCCGGTGGGCTGCCATAGAGTTTTTCTTGGATTAAAGAGATATATCCTTTTATTGCAGTAAGTGGTGTTCTTAGCTGATGTGATGCAATAGAAATAAACTCTGATTTTGCTTGATCTAATATCTGTAATTTTTTATACGCCTTCTTGAGGTCATTAGTTATTTTTTCTATTTCCTCTCTTCGTTTTATTTCCCAAATTACGCTTCTAATTAATCCTAAACCAACTACAGTAGTTAATACTAGGATAATTGTATTAAATATTAATTCAGAGGTATTTTTTGAAATAGGAATTTTAATAATTAATATACTAATAAGGAGAAAAACGAGAGCTTCTGTAAGAATCACTTTCACATTGAGCAAATGGTGTTTTAATATAGCAATAGAGGTTATTAAGACAAAGAAAAGTATTGAAAGAGAAGGTCCATATTTTGAAAAATATGCAAAACCTAAGAAAGGAAATATTATATTTGTTAACATTGCTACAATAACTCCTATTGAAAAGGCAGCAGAAAGATAGAGTATTTGATATTTTTGAATTTTTTCTTGAGCGGTTATGTAGTTTTTTCTTAAATTTTTAAAGGCAAGACCAAAAAAGAAAATTATATGGATAAACAGAAGGAGGTATAAAGGGCCAGGAGTAAAATCTGTTCCCCATTCTTTTATTTCAATATTTTTGATATTAAGAGAAGTTGGAGAAAGGATTAGAAAGAGAATTATGGATAGGAATATTAAAATTTTAATTCTATTACTAATTTCAAAATTTTTTTGAGGGAAAATTGAGGAAAAATAATAAAAAAATATAGCTGAAAATACAGGGCCTATTATAGACATTTTTGTCCAGAACATTACTTTGTGATAGTTTTTTAAAAAATCAGCCAGAAAAACACAAGATACCCAAAATATTACAGAAAGAATAAATAGAAAAAAAACTTGATTTGTTTTTTTCTTAGGGTTGTTTACCAATACAAAAATGCCCAAAAATAAAATTACTGTTTGGGCAAAGATATGGAGAGCGAATTCTAGAGGGAACATCTTATTGAAAACTCTTATATTCTTTTCCTCTTAAAAGATGTTTCTCTTCAACCTTTTTTGGTTTAAAGATTTTAATAATAAATCTTTTTATTTCGCTATAATTAATTTTTTTACAGCTATAGATGTCGATAGAGATAAAATTCGTTGGCGTTAAGGTGTGAATAGAAGCTCCTGAGAAAGTTTTATTATCTGAAGAGAAAAGAGGAATCCATCCGCTTAGCCCTGCTTTATCTGGATATTTTTTTTCATCTGTATATATTAAAAAAGGTTGAGACAATTTATTTACACCTAATATTTTTGGAAGTGTGTCTAGAAAAGAATAGCAGATTTTTAAATTTCCCACTGTTTCGGGTTTACAATCATAGAGATCTAACATTAGATAATCTCCAAAGAATTCATTATTTTTTCTTTTTATTATTTTTTTTGCTGACATTTTATATTTTCTTTTATTTTCAATAATTCCATAGGTGGTACATATTCTTTCCCTCTTAAAAAATAGTATTCTCTTATTTTTTGGGGTTGGAAAAGATTTATAGTAAAACTTTTGATTTCTAAAGGATTGAATTTTTTACAAGTATATATATCTACTGAGACAAAATTGTTAGGGAAAAAGACATATAGCGAGATTCCTGAATCTACAACTGGAATCCATCCAGCAAAGCCAATATTTTTTTTATAGACAATAAATGGAGGAGATTGAATATCTGTTTCTATTACTTTAGGAATATCATTAAGAAAAGAATATCCATATTCTATCCTCCTTATTTTATCTGGATTACAACAATAAAGATCTAAAGCTAAATGGTACCCAAATATTTTTTTTTGTTCATTTGACTTTTTCATTATTATTTTTTATTATACAACATAATAAGAACTTTATAAATTTTTTGGGGTTGTAATTGAGGTGATGATTATTCCCAAGGGAATATTTAATTTTGAAAATTATTCTATAAAAGAGGTGAGGAATAAAGAAGAAGAGAAAACATTCAAAAATTTATGGATAAAAATCTGGATAGACGAAGGGTATATTGGCAGAGATAAGACATTCGAAGATATAAGGAAACACTATAGCTTATACGATAAATATTCAAGAGATTTTATTTTATATTTTAACTCTAATCCTATAGGAACGATCAGAGTTATCTTTCCTAATCAAGAAATTGATTTACCAGTTATAAAAGATTTTAAGATAATAAAAGATTTTGATAAAAATTCAGCTGAGTTTACTTTATTCACTTTAGTCCAAGAATTCCGCAGTAAGAGAGCGAAACATATTCCTTCGCTTATGTTAATGAGGGCAGCGTATCGATGCGTTAGAAAAAATGATATAACAGGTATACTTATGGCAGCTGATTTTAGACTTTTTTCTTTACTTAATAAACTTTTTGAAGTCAAGATAATTGGTCCTCCTCAATTTTACGAAGGATCTAAGACAATTCCAGCTTTTATAGATATCCCATCAGGAGAAAAGAAACTTCAGAAGACCAATCCAATGCTTTATAAATTTTTCGTAATAGATTCCTAACCTCTTATCTCTAATGGGAATTTTTCCCATTTTTTCTTTTTAATAGCTATTTTTATAATAGCTATTTTTCCATTTTTCTGTCAATAATTTCCGACAAAAGTTATCCACAAGCTTAAATTTTTGCTGTTTTTAAGATAAAAATTGAATATTTATTTTGTCTGGTGACTTCCGACAAAATTAAACCAGCTCCTCTATTGGCGAGCTGATGAAAAAGAAGGTTTCGATTTCTTATTTATCTCCTGACATATACTTTTCCTTGGATTATTTTATTAGCTGGTCTTCCATGAATTATTGCTTCTTTGGCAAATTGAACTCTGCATTTTGGACACTTTAAATCTTTATTCGTATAATCTTTAGTAATTCTATCTTTATAGCACTTTAGCAGATATCCAGGACCTTCTTTTTGATATTTATAGAGTAAAGTTTTGCAATTAGCACAAAAAATTTTTATTGTATATATTCTAACTCTTCTTTTTGCCATATAAATTACCTTTTTGAGTCCAAACAAACTTTCTATAGATTTATTAAATTATACCCCATCTGTCAGTTTATTCTAAAAACTTCAAATAAAGAAGTTTGGCTTCTTTAAAAATTTTTCTTTTCTTTGAGTTTTTCTTCTAATCCTAATATTCTCTTTTTAAGCTCTAAAATCATGATCTCTTTGTCAACCGTCATTCTGTAAAACCTTTCTAATTCTTTTTTCCTCTTTTTAACTTCCCCATATAACAGTGTATTTCTTAAAGCAATTGATGCTTGTTTAGAAAAGGTTGTCAACAACTCCATATCTCCTTTAGTGAAAGCTTCTGAAGATTTTTTCTGTCCTATTAAGATTATTCCTATTAATTTATCTTTAAAAAATAGAGGTGTTACCACCTCTATTTTTAGTTCTTTTAATTTATTTTTAAGACTTATTAATTCTTCCCTATTCTTGTATTTATTAAGAGATTTAGAAATTTCTTGAACAATAAAAGGCTTTTTTATTTTTGGCATAACCGAGAAAAATAATTCTTTGTTTAAAAGCTTTTTAATTTCTTTCTTTCTATATCCTGATATTTTCTTGATATTAAATTTCTCTTTACGGAAATTTTTAACTAAAATAACTATATTCTCTGTTTTGAAAGCATTTTTAAGAGTATTTGTAATTAAAGAAGAGAAAATTTTCATTTCTAAAATATGTTGTATTTCTTTTTTAAAATTAGGGAAGATGATTTTTTTATCTAAAAAATTAAGATAGAAATATGTTCTAGTCATTTCATTATAAAATTTAGTAAGTTGGAATAATATTATAGCAGAAAGCAAAATTAATATTCTTATTTGGCCAGTATTCAAAAAATAACGAGTAGAAATAAAAGCTATCAGATATCCTATGAAGATAATACTAAGAAAAAATAGTAAAAAAACTAAAAATTTTTTAGACATTAGTTTTGTTTCTATTAATTTAGAAACATTAATTCTTTTCATATCTTTGTAGTCATTTTCTGCTACAATTGTATTCAATTTATAATTTCCTGTCAAGTGTTTTTTGTTTTTTTTGAAAAATAAAAAAAGCTTTCTTAAAAGCTTTTATATTTTTGTTTATTTTTTATAAGGCTTAATCTAAACCAAGCTCTTTTTTAACCTTAGCATCAAAATTAGTGGTGAACATTTTTTTAATCTCTTCTGGGTTCACCCATTTTATCTCCGCTATTTCATGAGGTTCTTTTGGTTTTGCTACTGGTTTTGACGAGACTAATCTACAAAGATGATAAACAATAAAAACTGGAAATTGAGGGTGAGATCTTAAAGAAATTTCCATAATTGGCTTTATTTTATAGCCAGTTTCGCTTAAAACTGATCTAGACACACATTCTCTGCGAGTTTCATTGGGCTTTTGTCTTCCTCCTGGAAAAGCCCATGTTAAAATTGATTTATTTTTTCCCATCTCTTCTTTTATTCGTTTTACCAATAAAACTTTTCCGTGTTCATTTACAACTATTCCTAGATTGAGAAGATCTTTTGTTTCTGAGTGCTTTACAGAGAGAGTTTTAAAAATATTTTCTAATTCATTTATTTTAGATTTTAATAAATCTAATTCCTCCTTTTTAATAAGTATTAAACTATTTTCTTTTTTAAATTTTTCTGGTGAAGTTTTTTTCTTTTTCGGAGTACTTATTGAAATAATCTTTTCAATAATTTCAAAAAAAGGAGAATCTTTATTTAAAGAATAATACATTAAATTTCCCGTCTTTTTTTGTTTGAAGAGTCCTAATTCCTTTAAAGAAATAAGCTCTCGGCGGATATTTCCCACCGGAATTTTAAGAATTTTTTCCAATTCTCTTAGATAATATTTTTTTTCTTTATTTTTAAAGAAAAATCGTAAAATTTTTTCTCTTGTTTTTGATTTTAATAACCAAATTTGCTTCATAATAGAGGTGGAATGTATAACATAAATTTAGTGGCAATTGTAATTGTAGTTAAAGCAACACAATTGTCAATAATTTTTGAGAACAAAATACTTTTTTTAGTAAATTATACCAGTATTTATAAATAAAAAAAGAGTGTATATTCTTTACACTAATGCATTCAATGAATTTGATTTATACTTGCAAGCTAATTTAGTTTCTTTTTTTAGCCCGAATAAATTATTTTTCCTTTTTTATTTTATCTAATTTTTTCAGAAGGCATTTCTTCTTATTTGTACCTTTGCAATATACTCTTTGTTTATTTAGGGCTTTGCAAGTATGGTGAAACTTTTCATATTTGTTGGAAAAGAAGATATAAAAATGGGGACAAAGCCCCATATTAACTCCTTTTTCCTGAATCTTAAAAGCTAAATAAAGCTGTTCATCACTAGAAAGATTACTCATTTCTGATTTAAAGATATTAAGCTTTTTAACAATTTCATCTAATTTCTTCCAACGTTTGCTAAGAGGATAATTATTAAGGTCTTTGAGATATCCTAAAGCTTTAATTTCTCGGAATAATTCATCAACTAAATGCATTTTATTATAAAAATAATATTATTGGTATGGTTGTTTATCGTTTCGAACCGGACTATAAACTTTATAAGCTCTTTGTTGAACTAAGTCTCGATAGGTATCCATTTAAAATATAACATTTCTTTGATCGTTTTATAAGATTTCCCAGGCGGGATAATATAATATGAAATATTACATCGTTATACATTACGCACCCTCTTGACAAAGGATATATTATTATGCATAACTATTACATATGCATAGAGATTAAATAATCTCTGTAGATAGAATGTTAACAATTAGATAATGATTTATGTAAAAAAAATAAAAAGTGGCAATGAAAATGAGAAGCAATCGAAGAATGAAGGATAGTTCCTCACAAAAAATCCCTGGATCACAAAAAAAATTATCCATGATAGATAAGAATAATCCTGGTATTTCTTTATTTTTCACTCCATTCGGGGAAGTACCAACTTGTAACCATAATTTGTGCACTCATTGTTACTATAAAGCAGCATACAAATGGATTGATATCGCAAAGTATCCAGTTGTTGAATCTACCGATATTATAAAGATTGCTAAACAACTTAAGAGTAGTGGTTATAATAATATATTTTTCCCGATTACGAGTGAATTACTGTTAGCACCAAATTGGAAGGAGATAGTTGATATTCTTAATCACGGATACATAAATACTAATGGGATCATAATTGCTGAGAGAGGTTGTGAGATATTAGATGAAATTGCAGAAGTTGGTATAAAGGGAATTGTTATCACTGCGAATATCACAAAGTCGCCTGAAATTCTTAATTTAACACCAAAGGAAATTATAGAAGTGGCCTTTGATGAGATAAGAAAATATAATTTAAGAAATCCGGAAAGGGCATTTGAGACAACTGCTACTGTGACAGTGACAGCTGAAAATTATAATAAAATATTTGAAATGTGTGACTATGTTTATACAGTATATAAAGCAGATCGTGTTAGATTCTTAACTGTTATCCCTACCTCACATGATTTATGTGATTTAGTAGCCTCTTTAGATGAATTGTCAGTAGCCACTCATCAGATTATTCAAGCTCGGAAAAAATATTCGAAAGATGACTTTTATATCCAAAGAGACGGACCAATCGGAAGTCAATATCTAAAGCCTGAAAAGCTAAAAGGTTATTGTGTGGCTGGAGATGAATTTTCTATTATTTCTTTGAAAGATAATTCTCCCGTCAATCCATGTATTTTTATCCCGGGTTTACCTATAGGAAAAATCCTGAAAGGAGAAGTTATAATTGATAGACAAAAAAGAGCATTATTTAAATGGATCAAAGCCACAGCTATTAAAATTGGCTGTTGTCCTGCTTATGCGATAGCAACTATACGTTTTGCTCCAGAGAAATTACCAGATTCTGAAGAAAAACAAAGAATAATCGAAGCAATAAAAATATTTGAAAAGACAATGTAAAACTAAATGAGTGTTTTAACACTCATTTTTTTAATTGCATCCTTCCTTAATGAATCAAACTAATCTTTTGGGATATGTTTTATCTGATGAGCAGTTTTCATTCCTAAACTATAAATTTCAATAAAACCTGGGCTTGAATTCTGATTAAATTTAGGATTCTTTTTAAATGTAGCCAAATCTTTGTCAAACAATGAATAGGGGCTTTCAACAGAGACTACTTCAGCTTTTCCCTTGTAAAGACTTATTTTTACTTTCCCTGTCACCTTTTGATTCATATCATCGATATACGCGTTAAGATGGCTTAAAGTAGGCTCAAGCCACTTGGCGCTATAACATAGATATGCCCATTTGGAGTCAATTATTTCCTTAAATGCATTTTCTTCTTGTGTTGAAACCAGCTTTTCTAGATTATAGTGTGCGAGAGTGATAACATGAGCCCCAGGCAATTCATATACTCCTCTAACCTTGAGACCGACCAATCTATCTTCAATCAAAATGGTATACCCTACCCCATGTTTGCCAGCAATTTTATTGAGTTTCATTATCAAATCAGCCAGTTTCATTTTCTTTCCATTTAAGTGAGTAGGTATTCCTTTTTCAAAATATAATTCAACATATTCTTTTTTATCAGGAGCTTTTTCAGGCAGTGTACAAACTCTTAAAATTTTATCTAACTTTGGCTCAAGCTTTGGGTCTTCTATTTCCCCTCCTTCCCAAGTTACTCCCCACATATTATCGTCAACACTATAAGGGCATTCTTGGGTTTTATCCAATGCTTTTGGGATTGGTATATTATGTTTTTTTGCATATTTTATTTCTTCGTCTCTACCCATCCCCCACTCTCTGACTGGTGCTATTATTTTTATATTTGGGTCATAGCATAAAGCTGTGGCTTCAATTCTGACCTGGTCATTGCCTTTTCCAGTACATCCATGAGCTATTGCATCTGCTCCTTCTTTATGAGCAATTTCTACTGCTTTTTTGGCAAGCAGAGGTCTTCCAAGCGGAGTGCTTAAGTGATAATCTCCTTGATATGACCCATTAGCCTTGATGGCTTTTGCAATATATTGTTCAGCAAACTCATCTTTGCAATCCAAAACATAGGCTTTTTCGGCTCCAAGCTTTAAAGCCTTCTTTTTTATGTCAAGGAGATTGTCTAATTGCTGCCCTAAGTCAATAGTTAAAGTTATTAGCTCGCATTTATATTCGTCTTGGATCCACTTTAACATACAGGAAGTATCTAGTCCTCCGGAATACAAAAGCACAACTTTTTTAATTTTTCCTTTTTTTGCCTCATGCGAGGCTACCTTTATATATTTTGATTTTTTGAAGATATTGGTTTTCATAGTTATATATTTAATATTTTATTAATTTCTTTATTTAGTAGTTCATAAGCTTTTTTTATTTTCTTTTTCTTTTCAGACAAGAATTTTTCTTGGAAACGCAACTTTCCTGTAATGTTTTTTTTCATTTCTTTCATACTTTTAAAGCCCGGTCCACCGTGAGATTTAAGTTGTTTAATAATCCATTCTGGATCTTGCCATTTTGTAATCTCATTCTTTTTTATTTTTACTTTGGATTTTTCTTGGTTTAAGGCTTTTAGCAGAGCCTGATAAGTTATCTTATCTTTGTCTTGAGAATATTTGATTGCTTTTTCCACAATCACTTTTGCTTTTCTGAAGGGAATTCGATGATTGGACACTAGCTGTTCAACTACACTTGTAGCTCCGATAAAACTTTTTTGCGCCCATTCTTTCATTTTGTTTTTATTGATTATCAAGGTTTCTACAATTTCCTTGAGAATCTCAGGAGCAGTTATACACTCCTCTACTAAATCCATAATGAAATATTTTGACCATTGAGAATCTCTGTTGTAGCCTATAAAATTTCCTTTTCCAATTCCTACTAAACTCTGCAGTATTCCAGACGCAAAACTGGCTTTAGCTTTTATAACCTCCAAAGGGTCAGGATTTTTCTTTTGTGGCATTATTGAACTGCCTGTAGAGTATTTTTCGTCTAATTGAACAAAGCTAAATTCTGGAGTAGAAAAAATTATGAATGTCTGGGCTATAAGAGATAAATGGTTTATTAAAACTGTTATTGCAAAAGCTAAATCTGATTCAGCCTCCCATTTATTGGTAATTGTATCTAATGAATTTTCCTCTAGACCGTAAAATCCAAAGAATTTTGCAGTAAGCTTTTTATCAATAGAAAAACTTGTACCATAAGCAGCTATACTTCCCAAAGGATTAAAATTGTGCAGATTAAACCAATTTTCGAATCTCTTGTTGTCTCTGAGAAGCATCGAAGCGAAAGCCATTAATGTGTGATTAAAACTGGTAACCATTGCATGCTGGTGATGCGTAAACCCGGGCATTACAAGATCTTTATATTTTTTCTCTTTTGCCAACAAGGTTTTTATCAAAGAGATATTTGCTTTTAGAAAAGCCAAAACCTTATCTCTTAGATAGAGTTTGATATCTAAACTGCTTTGATCATTTCTAGATCTAGCTGTATGCAGTTTTCCTGCATTATCTATTCCATATTTTTTGATAATCCAAGACTCGATATTCGTATGAACATCTTCTTTTGAAGGATCCAGCTGGAACTTACCTTTTTTCCAAAGGCTTTCTATTTCTTTTAATCCTTTCAAGATTACTTTTGCATCTTTTTTGTTAATCAATCCTTGTTTATAAAGCATTACACAATGCGCTTTATTTCCCCATATGTCATATGGAATTAAATTATAATCTGCGGGATTCTTTGAATACACGTCTCTGCCAGCTGTAAATTTAATTGTAGATTCTTTAGGAGCTTTCTTAAAAGCTGTGCCCCAAAGTTTGTTGATTTTTTTCATAATTTTTGTTTGGTTAAATAAAACGCCCCTTCATTTTCCGAATTTCTTCAGAACTTGAAGGGGCGTTTTTAATTAACGCGGTACCACCCTTCTTCCCGCACTTAGTCACCTAAGCGTGGCTCTATGACTTTCTCTATCTCTATGAGATATTAAAAGCCTCCGGCTGTTACGGGCCTTTCCCGTCCGCTATTTTGAGCGGCTGCGTCGTCGTTTTTGTTTTGAAACGACTGTTCCGGATCGCGACTCCGGTCAACGCTTTAAAGTTTTAATGTCCTTTACTAATTTTATATATATCTTAAAACTACTCCTTTGTCAATACTTGCGGGAGTTTTACAGGAAATAGTAATAGTACAGATGGTAGTAGTGTGTTTTCTCTTTTTAAATTTTAATCTTAACAAATTTTCGTTTTCCAACCCGAATAACCATTCCATTTTTAAGTTGGATTGTGTTTTTCCAGTTGGTTTCTCTTTTTCCACTAATCTTTACTCCTTTTTGTAAAACAATTCTTTTGGCTTCACTTTTTGAAGGAACTAGACTTGCATCTACCAATAAATCAAGAAGTGGATAAATCTTCTTTGAGGTGAGGAAAACAGGTATCTTCTTTGGAGGTTTTTTCTCTTTGAATATTCTATTGAATTCCTCTTCTGCTTTTTTGGCTTTTTCTTTTCCATGATATAAAGCCACAATTTCGTAAGCTAATTTTGCCTTCAGTTCTCTTGGATTTACTTTTTTCTTTTCTAAATCTCTTTTAATTTCTTTAAGTTCTTTTAATGCTAATGGAGTGCAGAGTTCAAAATATAAAGGAATTAATTCATCTTTTAATGACATTATTTTTCCATACATATTATTTGGTTCGTCAATAATCGATACTGTATTTCCCCAACTAGTTGACATTTTTCTACCATCTAATCCAGGAAGCATTTTAAAGGTTATGATATCCTGAGGTGGTTGACCAAATATTTTTTGAATTTCTCGGCCAATTATTAAATTAAACAATTGATCAAATCCTCCAATTTCAATATCAGCCTTAACAACCACTGAATCATAGCCTTGAAGCAAAGGGTAATCTAATTCATGTATGCCTATAGGTTTTTCTGCATCCCATCTTTCTTTAAAATTTCTTCTCTGAATCATTTGCTGAGCAGTAAATTTCATTGAGATTGAGAGTAGATCTTTTGCACTTAATTTATTTAACCATTCACTATTGTAATGAAGTTCGACTTTTTTCATATCTAAAATCTTTCCAATCTGTCTTGAATAATCTTTTATGTTTTTCTTTATCTCCTTTTCAGATAAAGGTTTCCTCGTCGAGGTTTTATCAGAGGCATCGCCGATTTGAGCAGTAAAATCACCAATGATAAGAATAATTTTATGTCCCAGTTCTTGGAATGCTTTAAGCTTCCAAAGTGAAATTGCTCTTCCTATATGAATCTTTGGGCCTGTAGGATCGATTCCGTATTTGATTCTTATATTTGATTCTTAATCTTTTTCCAGATTTCAATTTCTTTATTAAACTCTTTTTCTCAATAATTTTGTCAACTCCCCTGGTTAACAACTCATTTATTTTTTTAGAATCAGTAATGATTTTCATATCTAAACATTATTAATTGTTAAGTTTTTTCATTAAGTCGTTCGATTAACTCAAAGGCTTTTTGAATAACTTTTTTAATGTTTTTTGATAATTTATATTTTTCAATATCTTTTTTTTCAATCCAGGCAAAATCTTGATGCTCTTTGCTCAATTTAACATTTTCATTTCCTCTTAGTTTAATTAAAAAATTTATCTGAGTAGAATCTTTAATTTCATTTTCTTTTTCAATTTGATAATCAAATACAGCAAAAGGCATTATTATTTCTATGTTTTTAAGCCTTGTTTCTTCTTCGATCTCTCGTCTCAAACATTCTTTTGATGATTCCAGAAGTTCCTTTTTTCCGCTTGGAAGCTCCCAGAGTCCTGGAAAGATTTTTTCATCCTCGCTTCGTTGTAAAATTAAAATTTTATTATCTTTAAAAATAACTCCTCCTAAAACTATTTTTTGAATAATTTTTTTGGTCATAAAAAAGCATTATTAATTGTTTTCATTAAGAGGCTCCAAGCTTATAGCTGTTTTATTAAATTCTTTACTTTTTTTTCGTCAATTCTTTGGTTGTATGATTTAATATTCACTTCTCCCCTTTTGGGAGCTCCTCTTTTTAAAGATGTGCTTACAATTATTCCATTGGCGTATTGCAAGAGAGATTTTATATTGTTTTTATTTGCTCCACTACCAACTAAGATAGGAAAATTTTTACCTACAGCTTTTCTGGCTTCCTTTAATTTAGAAATATCAGGTGCATTTCCAGTCCATTTTCCTGTAATAATTATACAATCTGCTCCTTTCTTTTTTGCTTCTTTTGCTGATTGAGTAATTGTTTTCTTTTCTATCATTTTCGCATGTTTTACATGGATGTCAGTGAATAAAGCTATTTTTTGAGCCTTAATTCTTTTTCCAAAAGAAAGAACTTTTTTTGGCTCTGCAAAAATCTTCCCATATTGGGTTTTTACACTATCTACAAATACAGATATTCGAACAAAATCAGCTCTACAAATTTTAGCAATGGAAAGAGCTGCTTTGTAATCGTTCCAAAGCACACTAATTCCAAAAGGCATCTTTATACTTTTTCGCTTCAGAATTTCTTGTATGAGAAAGGTCATAGAGGCAACTATTTCAGGGTCTACAAATACTTTATGAGGAATATCATAATTATTTTCAAAAATGATTCCATCTACCCCGCCCTTTTTAAAAGCATCTAAATCCTTTAAAGCATTTTTTAAAGCAATATTAAAACCGGGAAAATCTTTATATCCTAAAAGAGGCGGAAAATGAATGACTCCTATTATGATATTTTTATCTCTTTTGAAGATTTCTTTGAGCTTGTTCATAGTTGCAGGATTTATACATAATATTCTCCAAAAGATTCAAATATTTTTTAATTTTTTTAATACTAATTATTTCTTTTTTGAGGTTTGTCATTGACTAGTTCTGGATTTCTAGGATCACAGACAATAATAGTAATATCAATATAAAAAAAGGGGACGAGCTCCTCTCGTCCAAGTGTTAATCTTTTACTTTGCCAATTAACAAAATTCCATCTTTCGAGGTTCTATTACGAATCCTGAGACATTTATCGAACCATTGATTTATCTCTAGGTTTTTAGATTGAGGGATTTTTTCATAACGGCACTTTGGATAAAGGTTTCTTATTATAAATGTGTCTGGATTAAAAATCCCATTACGGTCTTTTATCAACTTATAGCCTATTTTTTGGAGATCTTTCGGTATTTTGTTTTGTTTCGGAGATGGGAAAATTTCTTTACAGAATTTTCTTAGAAAGTCGTACATTACAGGATTCTGTGTAGTAAGAGCTATCATAGGTTTTTTATGATGATTATATAGGGTTTCCATTAAAAGTGTGGCAATTCCCTTTTTTTGATTTTTTTTATTTACAACAATTCCACAAAGAAATATAATATTTTCTTTTTTTATGATTTTCGCAGAAGCAAAGGCTATAGGCTTTGCTTCAAGATAACAAATTATCAATGAGTCTACCTCAATAACGTGCTTATAGATTCCTTCTATACTTTTATTTTCTATTTTTACACCGAAACCATTTGCTGCAAGTATTCTTAACTGATTAATAAAATGTGTGTTATTATTTATATCAAGGGTATCCTTAGGCTTATCAATTAATATTATATCATAATTATTTATTCTTAGTAGTTTTTCTTTTCTTTTAAGATATTCCATCTTTATCCTCTATTTTTTATAAGTACTAAAATCAGTATAATAGAATTCATTTAGATGTCAATTAACCTATGTATAGTAATAATGAGTTTTCAGAGTCTAAAAAAAATAGAGGATAAAATTATTTGAGAATATCCTCTTTTATTTATTTTTTTCGGGATAATAATCTTTTTACTGAAAGCATTGTCTTATATGGCTTTCCGCTTAGCATAGTTTCTTTCGCCATACTATAGCACTCTTTAAAGTTCTCTGATTTTTCAGCCAGATAGAAAATTATTGCAGCATTAGCGAGTATCAACTCAAGTCTTGGTCCTTTGATTTCCCCTTTTAAAATTTTCAGAGAGTACTGACCTTTATCTCCAACTGGGGAAACCATATAACTAGGTATAGGTTGAATTCCAAAATCCCTAGCAAACAGATTATATTCTTGAATTTTATTATCTTTCAGTTCAGCCACTTGGGTACCACTCGAACAAATAGAGAGTTCATCTATTCCTTTGACTCGTGCATTATCTACAAATCCTCTAATGAAAAGACCATGTTTAAGATGAGTAATTCTTTTTTTGTTAAGAATGATATAAGCTTCAGCTATAATTCTCGGAGAGATAAGGTGATTAACACCTAAAACTCTTCGAGTCATTTTTTGTGGATTTAGAGGATTAGTCATCGGACCTATTATATCGTTCATATGAGGTAACATAGCAACTCTATGAGTCTGTATGTGAATTTGTTTATAACGAGTGTCAAGCGCTTCTGTATACCCAAAATTATATATCTCTACACAGTTTTCAATTTCCTTTTTTGTGGCATATGTATTGATTCCACATATTATTGAAAGAAAATCAGAACTTCCGTATTTACCTTCATCTGCATTAGCAGGAGAGCCATGCTTGCACATTGGGATACCAGCCGATGCTGCTATAAATGCTGCTATAGTACTGATATTTGCGGTGATGATTAAGTCACCTCCCATACCACAATTATCTATTGCATAAGGGACATTCGGATTTAGAAAACCAAACTCAGAGACTGCAATATCATGTTCAAAAACTGCAGCACATATTCCAGCAATTTGCTCTGCCGCATTTTTTGGAAGACTGTGATTGTCATTATGTTCTTTTTCACGATTCTTATTCTCTTCCCAACTATAAGTTGCTTTAGTATGTAATGCGCATAGAGCAGCAATACTTTGTATTTGAGCAAGCTTATTTCCTTTGCAACCTTCTAATACATATTCCCCTAAACTATAGGCTTCATCGAAGCTAAGCGGAATATTTCTGTAGGCGTGGTTTTTTAAGATATGCTTTATATTGATTTTTATATTCTTCATACTTTTCACCTTTTTTTTGTTAAAGAACAAACTATCGAAAAGTTAATAAAAACCCCTCGTCTTTTAGTCTAAACATAGTAAGATTAGACAAAAGGACGAGAGGTTTCTCCCGCGGTGCCACCTTTTTTATCTTGAAAGTTTTTACTAACGAACTTAAAAAATTCGTCAGTAAAACGAATTCAAGATCACTTTTACTGACTTTGTATCCTATAAGATGTAGAATAGGATCCAGCATCAGTTAGCCCATGGTTACGGGGGCTGCCGGGTCTTCACTAGCGCAAAGACCATCCTCCCCAGTTTTTAAAACTGAAGAAAGTTAGGCCCAACCCCGGTATATTATAAATATCCCGGGACCTAACTATAGATTTTACAGTTTTTAACTTTCTAACTCTTTATTAGTATAACGAATTCAAAAAAACTTGTCAAGTTTTTGAATAACACTTCTGTTTTAAGGCCCTTATAAATACTTCCTACAAGGTTAAAAAAATACCCGAAAAAGTAATTTATTCTCGGGTTAAAATTATTTATTAAGAGAAGACTCTTTCTTTTTGTTTATTAAGATAATTCCAGAGATAATCAAAATAATTCCAAGAGTCCGTACAATCCAAGTGAGAAAGTCAGATGGTACTTCTCCGAATATACCTGGCTTTAGCCAATCACCAAACAGAGCAATAGGGATTCCTAAGATAATTGAGATATTGAGAATCAAAGAAACTTTGCTTACTGTTCCATTTTTTATTGCTTTTTGGAAAAGAGTGTTAAAGAAGAAAACGAATAGCATTGTTAATAAAATCCATGGAAAAGCTGGTAGGAAAATGAAAATCAATAGTTCTAGAAGAGTATAAAAAGTACCTCTGAGGAGAGATATTACTATTACAAAGATTGTCCCAGAAACACTTAACCAAAGGAATCGCCAGAAAGTAAAAGTAACTGCGTCTGAATTCCATACCCCTCTTTGTCTGATAATTTTTTCTAGAGCATCTGTACCGCACTGTCCTATAAGTAGAATTAAAATTCCTAACAGAGTAACCTGAAGGCCTCCTGTAATTTTTGTTGTTGAGGCAAAGATTGAACCTAGGATTACGATGAGGGCTGGGAACCAGAATTTTTTTATAGAGATACTGCCGCGAATTCCATCGTAAATTGCAAGATAAAGAATAGAAAGATTAGACAGCGATATCACTAAACTCGGATCCAATGATTGATTACCAATAAGACAGAAAGTGGTGGAGCCTGCCGCGATGATTCCGGAAATTGCTGCAAAGAGCTGCATTTTTTTTGTACCAAAATTAAAGCCAGGATATTCCTTATCTAACCATTTTCCTAAGAAAGAGTTATAGATAAGGGTGCAGAAAGTACCTATCCATCCTCCTATAATCAGATATACAGATACAGCTGTGAACAGATCTGCGGAGACAATTATTTGATGCATTATAAAAGTATCGTTTGCAAGATATAATGCTCGAAAAATAGCCGCCATAATAGACGCTAAAAAAATTGATTTTGTCCAACCTGAAATTTTTTTCTTATTTTCCATTTCAATCACCTCCGTAGAGACTAGTATAATTAAGGTGCATAGCTTTTCTTACGGCCAAGATGGTGTTTTTTCCTACTTCTCTGGCTTTTTTAATTCCTTTTTCAAGATATTTTCCAAGAGGAGCTTTTTCCGCATTTTTTCTTCGAGTTCGGATTGGATCTAGGAATTTATTAAGTGCTTCTATTAGATCTTTTTTACAATCGACACAACCTAATACACCAGAACGACAGCGAGCAGCACGACTATAAATAGTATTTTGATCTCCAAAAGCTTTATGATAAAGATATACCGGACATTCTTCAGGATGACCTTCATCATATCTTCTAGCTTTAAGAGGATCTGTAAACATTTTCATCACTTTTTTCTTAACGGTCTCTGAGTTATCTTTTAAAAGAATTGCATTCCCTAATGATTTGCTCATTTTAGCCTTTCCATCGGTTCCTGGAAGTTTCCCTATTTCTCCAATTTTTGGAGTACATTCTATAAAAATTTTACCATATCGACGATTAAACCTTCGTGCTATTTTATTTGTTTGTTCGAGATGAGGAACTTGATCTTCTCCGACTGGAACTAATAATTCATCATTTTTTTCAGAAGGATAAGGGACAAAGAGAAGGATATCTGCTGCTTGGCTGATAGGATATATCATGAAACCTGCTGTAGGCGAGGAGTTAAGTTGTTTTCTCTCCGCTTTAATAGTAGGATTTTTTTCCATTTCCGAAAAAGGAACCAACATCGTAAAGTATGTGGTAAGTTCGGTTAATTCTGGAATTGCACTCTGAAGAACAAAGTACACGTTATCTCTTTCAGGATCGAGCCCCACAGCAATAAAATCTAATATAACTTCTTTGACTGATTCTTCTATTAGTTTTGGTTGATCGATATGAGTAGTTAACGCTTGAATGTCTGCTATTAGAAAGAAACACTCATATTCTTCCTGAAGGCTTACCCATTGTTTAAGTGCTCCTACATAATGGCCTAGATGCAAAGGACCTGTTGGTCTTATTCCAGTTAATATTCTTTTGATTGTCACGACCATTCACCTCTAATTCAGTATTTATTTTTTAATGAACTCAAACTTAAAAAGATAAAAGCGCCGGCGACGGGATTTGAACCCGTGACCTACGGTTCTGGAGACCGTTGCTCTTCTACTAAGCTACGCCGGCCGCTTTATTCTTTTAAGTTCTATTTAATCAATAATACTAAACAAAAATCTTGTCAAGTCCTTTAATAGGTTTATAACTTTTTAGAGAATTATTCTATTCTTTCCACAAACTCATTGATAATATTTTGATATCCTTGTTTTTGGACAATCTCCCAAGACTTTCTATAATCTTGAATCGGGAGGGCTTTGATATCTCTTTTTAATCTTTTCTTTCCATAGAATTTCAAATAAATATGCGAGTGTAGTGCGTGCAAAACGATATGACATCTTGTTGTTATGGATTCACTTTTATACTTTCTCTGGAAGTATTTCCATGCTTTTTCAATTTTTTCATAATCTTGCATAAAAAGATTGTGAATTAGTTCGTGTATCAATACATCAATAAAATAATCTGGATATTTTTCATAAACAGGCATTGTCAAAGGACAAGAAAACGGTCTGCATCTTCCTACTACATAGCAGATGATAGACTTTTCTTTCCATTTTATATGGCTGATTCTTGAAAGCTCTGTAAGAACTTTTTTCTCTTCTTTTTTCCACAATTTCTCTATTTTTTCTATATAATTCAAAATCTTTTTTATAGATGGGTATTTTTTCTTCTTTTTACTATATAGTTTTATCCATTCTTTCCAGTTTTGGTCATAAATCCAAGAATACTTAAAAATTATCTTTGGGTAGTTCATAGAAAGGCAAATAATTTCTTTTTAATAAGAAAACTTGTCCCAGAAATTTATTTTTTTCATTTTATAACACAAAATATTTTTATATTCCCCTACCAAAAGAGGATAAAATATTTCTCCATTTATTTCTGTTTTTTTAAAATCTTTTATTCTTTTAGATTGATCAGATGTGATTTCATCTTTATTTATTTTTCCATAAACCTGAAAGTAATTTTTGGGGCTGATAGATTTTATTGAAAAGAGGTCCTCTTTACTGATTATAAATTTCAAGATGCTGTACAGCTTTTTTTGAATTTTTTTTGAATTTCTAGGACCGCATTCAATTCCAATTCCGCAATTCATAAATTGAGCGAGAGGACCTGAAACTTTCGATTTTTCTGCAGCCCATATAACTACATTCTTTATAGGTAATACAGAGGCGAGAGATAAATTGATTAATTTGGGATTTGAAACTATGGTAAAAATACCAGTATCAGCCTTGGTATCATGGATGTCGATTACATAATGATATTTTTTAGAAATTTCAATCAATTCATAAGCTCTTCGTCGTTCGTATTCTTTTGCTTCTTTTTTCCCCGGAGCTGCTCTGTTTAAGTCCATATCAACAAACCTTGTTTTAAGTTTCAATGCTTTTTCATTTCCTACAACCCAATGGAGCTTTCTCGGATATTCTTTTTCTAATTTTTTGAGAGCTTTATATCCAAGTCTTTCATCACCATGGGTTGCTGTTAAAAAAAGGATTTTATTTTTCATATTTTTTAGATAATAAAAATTTTATTATATTCTCTACTGCAGACTCTGCACTAATGAATGGATTTTGGGTTTTAATGAAATTGATTAGGAAATTTGCAAAGAAATAATCCCCCGCTCCAATTGTGTCAGGACTTTTTACTATCATAGATGGTTTTATGGATTTCTTTTTTCCAAATCCATATATTTCGCAACCAGATTTTCCTTTAGTGATTAATAAAACTTTTTGTTTTTGAGAGTTTATGAAGGATTTAGGTAAGTATTTTGTTTCTTTTTCCGTAGCTTTTAAGCAAAAAATTGATTCAGCAGTTTTTTCTGGCACTTTCCAATTCAAAGGCTTTTAATAGAAAAAAAGCAGGACCGCCCTTTTGTTCAGATATAATTTCTCCTGTTTCTTTAACAAGAATGTCTTTTGCAAATGTTGAAAGAATTGTAACCTTATTTTCTTTTTTCATTTCTTTTATTAGACAATTTAATAGCCAGTTCAACAGCTTCTTTTGGAGTATTTGCAACCTTTATCTTTATTCTCTTTCTGCTATCTAGGTATTGATTAGCCAATCTTTGACTCCAGCCTCCGGTGTTTTTCAACACAATAACCGGGATATTCGACTGGTAAGCAATGGCAATTTCAGTTAAGGTGCCTGAACCTCCACTTAAGGCAATAATAGCATCGCAACTATTAACCAATACAAACTCACGACCTCCTCCTCTTTCAATGCCAGTACCAATGATTACGTCTGCATTCCTTTCATATATATTTAAACCTTTTCCATAGGTTATTCCTATAGTAAGGCCATTTGCTTTTTTTGCTCCTCTGCAAGCTGCTGTAGACAAAGAATCATAATCTTTTTCTGCTCCAAAAATCAATATAGCTCCCATTTTAGCAACCCAATAGCCTAATTCTTCTGCTTGTTTTTCAAGTTTTTTGTTGTATTTGAGATCTGCCGCAGAACCCATTACTCCTATTTGAAGTTTTCTTTTTGTTGTTATAGAGTTGTTCTTCATAGTTTCTATAAAGTTATATTCTACTTAAAAACCAGCCGCTGTCGGCTGGTTTTGGTTTTTAGGAATATATTTATTCTTATTTATTGTCATCACAAAACCGCCAACAGCAATAATCCTGTGGTTCTTTAGAATGGTAGTTTTGAGAAACTGCATATTTCATAATTATGATTTTATCATATATCTAAAACAATTTTCTGTCAAGAATTAATTTTTTCAGCTAAGATGAAGAATCTGGTTTCTGTAAAGATTAATTTCTCTCCTTTATCTATTCTCTTTTGAAGTTTTTTTAGCACAGAAAGATGATTATCTACACTGAAATTTTCAACAAGCCACGGTATGGCTTTTAAATAATACACAATAGCACCTACATCCTTAAATTCTATTTTTCCTGACCATTTTTTAGCTTCTTTTATCTTGAATCCAACATTTTCTAATTCCCTTTTTGCTTTTTTGAGTTTCCAATTTTTAAATTTTGGCTTTGCATTGAATTCTTTTTTTAAATCTTTCAGGTTGTCCCCAGCCACTTGCTGGGTAAGAAAGACACCGCCTTTTTTAGTTATTCTAAATACTTCTGTTGCATCATAAGCACTATGATGATTTAGTACTAAATCGAATTCTTCATCATGAAAAGGCAGTCTTTTTTGGCTGTTTATTTTGATGACTTCAACACCTAAGGGTTTTAACCTCTTTTTTGCTATAGGCACATTAGGAGGCCAGGTTTCAGTAGCTATTGTGTGTTTTGGAAAAGGAGCAAGGGTGGAGAAAAATTCCCCTCCTCCTGTTCCCATATCCAATACAGATTCTGCCTTTTTTATTAAAGCCCTTGCCCTTTTTTTATAATTCCAGGAAGGATGTTCTTTTTTAATTCTTTTTTTAATATATGAGAAATCCCAGCCAGAAAAAGGTGCTTGTTCTTCTTTTTTCCACTGAGAATACAAAGTGTTCATATTTTATTTATTCTAAAAGGTTTATCAATTCTTTTCTTACAGAACATAAAAAATTTAATTACTTCTTTTTCAGACCAGACCTTGAGATTTAGAGAATTTAGAATATCTAATATATATTTTTCAGGGTTTACAATTTTTTTATTTTTTATGAATTCGGCTTCATAAAAATAATAACCTTTGGGGCATTTCACTAATGCAAATTCTACATATTTAAATTTAAATATATAACTTTCCCTAAGAGCGATTCCGCCTTTTGTATACCCAAGAGCTGCCAGGAATTTTTGAGCTTTTTTGACGGACTTTGAATTAATTGGGAATATTACCTCTTGTCTTTTTCTTGAGCTCCAAACTCCTTCTTTAACAACAATTTCTGAAAAACCATTTGTAATTCTTATTCTAATATCCAGCTTTTTGTTTGGAAAATAATACACAAAGGTTTTTCTTTTTATTTTTTTAATAAATCTTCCCTTCTTTTTTAGAAAGCTAAAAACCCTTTGGAATTCAGTTTTTGTTAATGGTCCCCTGAGTTCAATTTCTGTTGCCATATATTTTATTTTACCACAATAAACAGAGAAAATTAGTTTTGCTTTTGCTTTTTATTGAGATATGATAAAATAATAACGCTGTATAATATATTATTTGGAAATATGGAGACACTGCCAATAAAACTAGAATTGAGAAAATTAGGTTTGACAGAAAGAGAAGTAATAGTATATCTAACCGGTTTAGAATTAGGCCCTACTTCTGTTCAAAATATTGCAAAGACTGCAGATATTCCCAGGGCTACAACATACGAGATAATAAAAAGATTAGAAAAAAGAGGATTGTTTACTGAGATAAGAGAAGATAAAAAAAGATATTTTGTTGCTGAATCTCCTGATAAGATTTTAGGGATTTTGAGGATAAAAAAACGAGAGATTGAAGAAAAAGAAAGAGAGTTTATTAGAATCATCGCAGCCCTAGAAGCAAGATATTCAAAAGAAAGAGGAGAAATAAAGATATACAAGGGAAAAGAAGGATTAAAGGTATTAGAAGAAACTTTTTCTTTTACTCACTATTCAGAGATTTTGGTGTTGTCTTCAAAGATAACCAAGAAAGAGTTGAAAAAACAAGAAGAGATTTATGAGAAAATTAAAAAGAGATTAGGAGAATTAAGGGTTAAAGAGATTTATTCTCAGAAGTTGAAGATAAAATCTAAAATGCCGGAAGTGGAAAGAAAATTTTCTCCTACACTCGATCTAAAGGGCACATTGATTCTCTTTGACAGCGCTATTTTTATTAATCCAAAAAAACAAGAAGGTTTCTTAATAGAAAACCCTCTCGTGGTTTATTTGCTGAGAGCTCTATTTATGGCTTTATGGGGCTTGCTTTAGAAAAATTTAGTTTTTAGAATATATTTATTAACAAGATTAAGCCACCATTCATCAGTATTGCTTTTCAAAATAAATCTCCCAAGCTGGCGAGCTTTTTTTATTTTCAGTCTCTTTAAGGAAAAAGAAAGCCATTTTTTGGCTTTTTGATTTCCTAAATCAAAACACTCTTTTTCCAAGAGCATCCCTGCTAATACATCTGCATCTTTTACAATTCTTGCTTCTAGGGTTTTTTCTTTAAAGAATTCTTCTAAAAGTTCATCCAGAAAAAATTTTTCAAGAGAATGGTCTTTTGTAATTTCTTTTATTATTTTTGGTTCATTCAAGCGCTGGGTATAGAATTTATTGATTAGATTTTTCTCTCCACCCCGAGCTTCAGGCAAATCATGTATCAAACACATCTTGATTACTTTTTCTTCATCTGCATTTTCTAACTTAGCCAGTATCCAGCCTATGATTGCTGTATAAAAGCTGTGTTCTGCCACATTTTCTTTTGCTGGTCCTTTAAGATATTGCAGGCCCGCTCTCTGGATATATTTTAGAATCCTGAATTCGTACAAAAAATCTACCAGCTTTTTTATTTTTTCAAAAGAAGTCTTCTTTTTCTTCATTTTTTATTTAATATTTTAATGTTGACCTTTTAATTTAAGGCTTAAATTATATATATCCCCTGCTCCCATAATTATTAATACCTGTTTTGGTTTTAAGTTTTTCTTTAAAAATTCTTCTAGTTTCTTTTGAGGTATATAAATTACAGATGGTTTATTTACAGCCTTTACTAATTTTTTGCTGCTTACTTTCTTTGTTATTTCTTTTTTCTCTCTGCCGGCTACACTGTAGATATCAGTAATAATTACCTTGTCTACAGGTGCTTTTTTAAAAGCTTTGACAAAGTCGTTAAATAAATAATAGGTTCTTTGGTATTGATGAGGTTGATATACACACCAGATTTCTTTTTTAGGATATTTTTCTTTGGCAGCTTTTAATGTTACTTTTACCTGAGTGGAATGGTGTCCATAATCGTCTATCAATGTATAAGGTACAGGTTTTAAAATTTTAGTGATTTCAAACCGCCTCCAAGAGCATTTGTATTCTGACAAGGATTTAAAAGAGATTTTATCTGGTATTTCTAATATTCGAGCTACTGCCAAAGCTGCTAGAGCATTTGAAACATTGAATTCACCTGGGACTTTTAACATCTTTTTTATCTTTTTCGCTTCTTTATCTTTCAAAGAATAAAATCTTGCATTTTTAACGATCGTGAAAAATGCGTTATCTATGATTGAGGTTGATTTAGATTTTTTTATTTGCCTTGATTTAGACTTTTTTATTTGTTTTAATGATTTCTGTTCTTTTAATAATTTTTTTATATTTTCATCATCTTTATTAGCTACCAAGACACCATCTTTTGGTAAATGTAAGATGAATTTTTTAAATGTTTTCAAGATATTATTGAAGTTTTTGTAATAATCGAGATGGTCTTTTTCAAGAGTCACCAAGACAATAATTTTTGGCCAGTAATTTAAAAACGAACCAAAATGTTCGTCAGCTTCGATAACCAGATATTTTGAATTCCCTACCCTGCAGTTAGAATCTCCAAACTCTTTTAATTTTGTGCCTACAATCACAGTAGGATCTAATCCAGCTTTTGTTAACAGAAGTCCTATCATTGCAGCTACCGTACTTTTCCCATGACTTCCGCAGACTGCAATAGTAAAATGACTTTTCGTTAGTTCCCCCAAAACCTGAGGATAACTTAAAACCTTCGGTTTTTTGTTGGTTTTTTTAAGATTGTATACTTTTTTAAGCTCTGGATTGTTTTTTGTGATAGCCGGACTATAGATTACTAGGTCAATATTTTTTGAAATATGTTCTGGTCTGTGTTTTCCAATGAAAATCTTTACCCCTTTCTTTTTAAGAGCTTTTGTGATTTCTGAAGAAGCTAAATCAGAGCCAGTGATTTTATGCCCTTTTGATAAGTAATATCTTGCCAATGCTGACACTCCTATCCCGCCAATACCGATGAAATGAACTCTCATAATGAAATCCAAATTCCAAAATCCAAATTTCAATTGAAATTTATAATTTGAGTTTTAATGGAGTGGGATTAATTCGAGAATTGTGTATTCTGCTCCTGATCTTTTTAATCTGCTTTCCATTACCTCTATTGAATTTACTTCAAAGCTTAAAAAAATGTCTTCATCTACTTGTGGTCTTTCTTCTGGGTTGATTTGTTTAAATTCCCATTTTCTAATTCTCCCTAAAGTAATGTGGGGAGAATACGGTCTGGTTTCAGGTTTAAATGAGTTTTTAAGAGAAGACATCAAGACAGTTTCTAATTCTTTCTGTAGTTTTGTCAAACTTTCTGATTTTTCTCCTATGGCCCATACCATTCGAGGAGGCATTTTCTTTGGAGGTCCATAGCAAATCTTATTCAATACAACCTCAAAGGATCCATTCTTCGATGCCACTTCTTCTGTTTTTTTGCAGATCTCAGGGATTTCTTCATCCCTTGCAGGACCTATAAATACCAGGGTTATATGGAGATTTTCTTTTTTCGTCCATCTTATCGGTAAATCAGGCCATTTTTCTTGATAGCCGACAAGTTTGTTTTTGATTTTTTCTGGCAGATTAATAGCAATAAAAATCCTATGATTCATATAGCTATTCTCACTATAGCACATTCTAAATTTCAGTAAAAATTGATGATTTTGACAAAATGCTTTAATATAAAAGTATCGCCTAAATTTTTGGAATTTGTATCTGATTTTTAAAAATGAACATAAAAACTCAAAAAGTCGGAATAAGTGAAATAGCAGGTGTGATTCCAGAATATTTTATTGGAGTAGAAAAGATAGCTCAGGAAAGAGAATTGCCGTTAGAATATGTAAATGGAGGCCTGGGTTTGGTACAGGCTCGAATTCCATATAATGTGACTTTAGAAGAACTTATAGTCCAGGCCTTAAAAAAGATAAATTATAGAGATGTGGATAGATTTATATTTGCTACAGAATCAGACTATGATTTGTCTAAAGCAAGTTTAGCAATAAAGGCTATTAATAATTTAAAACTTAATATTGTCCCCTTTCAGTTGAAATTTGCTTGCCTTTCTGGCATACAAGCCCTGCTTTTGGCTTCAGAATATAGCGTGTCTCACAATAAGCCTTGTATAGTAATAGTGGCAGACCGTTCTCTTTACAATGATAATAAGGCTGAGGTAACTCAAGGAGCTGGGGTGGTTGCATTAAGAATAGAAAGGAATCCCAAGCTTTTAGATTTAGATTTTCAAAACTATGGACAATATGTTGAAGACATTGATGATTTTAAAATTCCGATTAAAACAGCTCCATTTCCAGAGGTTGATGGTCCATTAACCAAACCAGCCTATATTAAATGCATTATTCAGGCATTTTTAGATTATAAAGTTAAAAATTCATTCGATGTGCTTATAGATAAGATCGATTATTTTGTGATGCATACTCCTTTTCCCAAGATGGTAGTGTGGACCTCTGCTGCTTTATGGCGGTATGAAAAATATAAAGAAAGTGAGTTTTTAGATTTGCTCTCTCAATGTGTTTCTTATCCAAAGTTATTTCAGAAATTTAAAAAACTCTTAGATGAAGTAAGAGAACTTCCAGAGTTTCAGGAGTTTTTCATAAAAAAGATTAAACCTGGACTGAAATATAATTCATATATTGGCAATTGCTATAATGTATCTATTTTCATTTCTTTGATGTCTGTATTAGAAGAAATCAGCAGAGGCAAGAATGTTTGTATGCTGGGTTATGGAAGCGGGTCAGGTTCTTTAGCTGTTATCGGACAGGCAGCAGGAGATGGATTTAAGAGTGGATTAGATTCTCAGATAAAAAACGGAAAGGAACTCAGTGCTGTTCAATATCGTGAGTGGAGGGAAAATACTGTTAAAAAAATAAGAGGTAATTAATTATTATAAAAATGAAAGAAGCTTATTTATATCAAAAACTAAAAAATAAAGAAGTGAAGTGTGAAAATTGTGCTCACTTCTGTCTTATAAAACCGGGAAAAAGAGGCATATGTGGTGTGAGAGAAAATATTGATGGAAAGTTATATACCTTAAATTATGAAAAAGCTATTGCAGTGAATATTGACCCAATTGAAAAAAAACCATTCTTCCATTTTTTACCCGGCACCCTTTCTCTTTCTATTGCTACAGTTGGATGCAATTTTAGATGTTTGAATTGCCAAAACTATGATATTTCTCAAGGTTTTAAAGATAAAGAGGAAATTCCAGGCAAAGAATTAAGCCCAGAAGAGATTGTTAATTTAGCTATTGAGGGCAATCTTCCCAGTATTTCTTATACCTATACTGAACCTACGATATTTTTGGAATATGCATTAGATACTATGAAATTGGCAAAGAAACAGGGAATAAAGAATGCTTGGGTGAGTAATGGTTTTATGTCAGAAAAATCAGCAAAATTAATTATTCCCTATTTAGATGCCAATAATATTGATATTAAAAGCTTTTCTGATAGGTTTTATAAGAAAAATTGTGGTGCCAGATTAGAGCCGGTGTTAAAAACAGCAGAATTGATGAAAAAATCTGGAGTATGGGTGGAGATTACCACCCTGGTTATTCCTACTTTAAGTGATTCTGAAAAGATGCTAAAAAAGATTGCTCAATTTATAAAAGATAAGTTAGGCTCTGAAACACCCTGGCATGTCACACAATTTTCTGGGGCTATCTCTTGGAAGCTTCAACATCTTCCAGACACCCCCCTTGAAACACTAAGAAGGGCTTATGAAATAGGAAAAGAGGCAGGATTAAAATATGTTTATACAGGCAACATTCCTGGACTTCCTTCAGAAGATACAGTCTGTCCAAAGTGTCAGGCAGTAGCCATTGATAGAACAGGTTATATGATTCATAGGTATGACAATAATGGAAAATGTTCAGAATGTGATGAAGATTTAAATATAATCTTACATTAATTATGAAAAAAATTGTTTTTGCAGCTATATCTCCTCACCCCCCAATAATCTTGCCTTCAGTTGGCTCTGAAAAAGATAGGCTTTTGGTAAAAAACACAATTCAGAATCTTGAAACATTGGGCAAAAAACTAAAAGAAAAAACCCCAGATGTTATTTTGATTTCTTCACCCCATCCTGACTGGGGTTTTAATGTCCCGCTTTTCTTTTTAGCAAAAGACTTCAAGGGAGAAATAAGAAGATATCTTTTGGGTGGGAAAACCCCTGAATTCTATTTTGAGGAAGGAAAAAAATTCTATAATACCCTTGAAGACAATAAAAAATACGCTGTTATTGCTTCTGGAGACCTTTCTCATTGTTTGAAGGAAGATGGACCTTATGGGTTTACTCCTGATGGTCCGGAATTTGACAAGGCATTGATTAAATATTTGAAAAACAAGAACATTGAGAAATTCTTGAAACTCGATGATTATTTTCCTGAGGCTGGTGAATGTGGTCTTCGTTCTTTTTGTTTTTTATTAGGAATCTTAGAAGGTTCTGGAATTGATTGGAAAGCAGAAATACTTTCTTACGAAGGACCATTTGGTGTAGGTTACTTAGTGGCAGATTTCAAATTATGAGCAGACAAATTTTATGAATTTTAAAAAAATAAAAGAAGTTCTAAAAAAAGAATCAAAATTAATTAAAATTAAAAAAGGGAAAAAGATTATCTTTGCAGGAGACACTCATGGAGATCTCGAGGCTTCAGAAAAAGTTCTAAAAGATTATTTAAAACCAGGAAATATTATTGTTTTTCTCGGAGATTATGTAGATAGAGGGCCTCTTTCTAAAGAAAATTTGGATTTTTTATTAGAGGCAAAACTTAAAAACCCAAAACAGATCTATTTGCTTCAAGGGAATCATGAAGGATATCATATTTTAAGGTTTTCTCCTGCTGAGTTCTGGGAAGGGTTAAGCAAAGAAGAATATAAGATATATACTTCAATTGTAGAGAATTTTCCATTAGTGTTTGTAGTAAAAAATATAATAGCATTACATGGGGTACCGCCTGATGTAGAAAGTTTGAAAGAGATTAATGATATTAAACTTGGTAGCGAACATTGGCAGGAGATTACATGGGGAGATTTCTTTGATAGGAAGGGGGAATATTTAGGAATTGACAGGTTTAGCGGACGACCTCAATTTGGAAAGGAATATTTTTTTAAGATTATGAAGCGTTTTGATAAAGATATTTTGATACGCTCCCATCAATCTGATACCCGTCAATTTTTATTTGATGATAAATGTTTGACTATTTTTACTTCTTTTGCCTACACACGCAAGAGAACCATTGCTATAGCAGACTTATCAAAAGAGATAAAAAGCGCGAGAGATTTAGAGATTAAGATTCTATGAGATTTAAACTTAAAAATATAAGAGAAAGCATCACTACTTTAACTAGAAAGATTGGTTATCGTTATTTGAAAGAAGACGAAGAGAAAAAAGAATATATTTTTGTGCGTCCTCTGGAATTAGGAGGATATCCAAGATTTCATCTTTTCTTAAAGATAGACTCTGAGAACAATGAGTTTATATTCAATTTGCATTTGGATCAAAGAAGGCCTGTTTATAAAGGTGCTACAGCCCATGCTGGAGATTATGAAGGGGAAATTATTGAAAGAGAAGTTGAGAGAATAAAAAAAGCATTAGAAAAATAGAAAAAAACTAAAAATGTTTAAAGATTATAAATGGCTTTCTCCAAGATTTAAAAGGAATCAGACTATTATAAAGCCAATGATAGAGATGTTGGAGATAGAAGGGCGGGCACTTAAGATTTTAGATGCCGGATGCGGAAACGGTATTGTTTCAGAGTCTTTAGTAAAAATGGGATATGAAGTTTGGGGAATAGATGAGAACGAAGAAGCTCTAAAGGAAGCTGAGAAAAAAGGTGTTAAAACTTTTAAAGGAGACTTGGAGAAAGAAATGCCATTTGAAGACGGGACTTTTGATGCTATTTGGTGTTTAAGAGTTTTGGAGCACATTTTTAATACAGAGCACTTTTTAAGAGAGTGTCATCGTATTTTAAAGAGAAACAAGCCAATAATTATCACGGCAGACAACATTGTTTCTCTTCCAAACAGAATCAGGATTTTATTTGGCTTATATCCTCTTAGGATTGCTCCCAGTGAGACTTATCAGAGATACACAGAGCATGTCAGGTGTTTTACAAAAAGCACTTTCGAGATACTTTTAAAAAATGCTGGATTTAAAATAGAAAAGATAATATCTGATTTCGTCTGTTTTAATCCGGGAGAATATAACCAGCCACCATATTCAGAATTTTTAGGAAAAATGTTCCCTTCACTTGGGTCTACATTGATTGCTAAAGCAAGAAAAAAAGTATAATAAAGTCGAGAAGATTATTAAAAAATTAAAATTGATGATAAAACTATGAGTACGAACAATATTTTTTTACAGGATTTTATAATCGTGATACCATTTTCCCTTTGGAGTTTTTTTATTGTAAACTGGCTATCCAAATGGGTGTATAATTTCGCTATAAAAAGAGGTTTTCCTCCAAATTCTGCTACATATTTTGGCAGAAAGGTCATTCATATCTTTGCAGCAGGCATAACCACCTTATTTCTTCCATTTCTTTTTAAAGAAGCTTATATTCCTTTTATCTTGGGTCTCGGATTTGCTTTTTATACATATTTTTTTCATAAAATAAAGAAACTTCAAAATTGGTATCAAGTAAAGGAAAATCGTCATGAGGTAAACTTCTGCATAATGTGGAGTTTGTCTATTTTAATTGGCTGGTTTTTAGATAAATCATTTTGGCTGGGAGTTATTCCCGCTCTTTTTATGGCTTTTGGTGATGGTGTCACAGGTATTATTAGAAATTTCAGATATAAAAAACAAAGTAAGGCTTGGGAGGGTTCTCTTGGAATGTTTTTAACCTGCGCTGTAATAGGCGGACTAAAAATGGGCATTGCAGGTCTTGTTGCTGCTTTTGTCGCAACATTTTTCGAAAGATTTGATGATGACAACATATATATCCCTGTTTCTTCTTTTTTAGTGTTGGCAATCTGTCTCTACTTCTTTCCAGAACTTACAAAACCTTTTATTTAACATAAATATAATAAAGTATGGACCTTTATGTTTCACTTGCCAAATCAGCAGTTGAAAACTGGATAGAAAAAAATATAGTCATTTTTCCTCCTGCGAATCTTCCAAGAGAATTTTTTGAAAGAAAAGCAGGTGTGTTTGTAACAATTGAAAAGGAAGGAAAATTAAGAGGGTGTATTGGTACATATTTGCCCACTAAAGAGAATATTGCAAAGGAGATTATTTCTAATGCAATTGCAGCTGCCACTGAAGACTATAGGTTTCTTCCTGTGCAAAGAGAAGAACTCCCCTATCTTTCTTATACTGTTTCCATCTTAAGCCGACCAGAACAAATCAAAAATTTAGAGGAGTTGGATCCTAAAAAATATGGAATTATTGTCAGGACATTTTCTTTAGAAGAACCACATAAAACCCAAAAGGCAGGGCTTTTACTTCCTGATTTACAAGGAGTAGACACAATAGAAAAACAAATTTCAATTGCCTGCCAAAAAGGAGGAATTAATCCTAAAAGAGAAAAAATTGTAATATATCGGTTTACAGTGGAAAAACATCAAAAAGAATAGTCGACATCAAAAAACAAAAAAGCAGCCTAGACCTCTCAAAAAGCTGCTTTTTTGTTCAATACTATAATCTTTTCAGTAAATCTTGAGTAAAATTTTTCATTTTTTCTAATTCTTTCAGTCCTTTTTTAGTAGTAATAAAAGCTGTTTTTCCTTTAAATTTTTCTTTTTTGATATATCCTTGATTTTTCAATCTATATATAACTCTTTTTGTTAATAGTTTTCCTGGCAAGAAATCAAATCTTTCAAAGATTAATCTTTGAATTTCATCATTGGGAATTTCTCTTTCTTTTCCAAGAGAAAGAATATAAATCCAAAGATTGTTTTCTCTATTTGATTTTTTGAATCTTTCAAAAGGCTCCATAGCTAATTTAATAAATCCAAAACCCTAAATTATCAAAACTCAAAATCAAATGTTTGAAATAATATGTTTAGGATTTAGACTTCTTTTTACTTTGTAAAGGTTATTTTTCTCTTTTCCCTAAAATAAATTCTTCGACCATTTCACGAGCTTTTTCATCTGTAAACTGTTGAGGAGGGTGTTTCATAAAATAAGCTGAAGCTGAAATCAAAGGTCCTCCTATTTTTCTATCCAAAGCGATTTTGATTAACCTAATAGCGTCTATTACACATCCTGCTGAGTTTGGCGAATCTTCTACTGATAATCTTAATTCAAGCTCTACAGGTACATTGCCGAATTTTCTGCCTTCAATTCGAATGAAACAGATTTTGTTGTCCTTTAGCCATGGAACATAATCTGAAGGTCCTATATGCAAATTGTCATAGCTTAATCTTTTTGATAATTGAGATTCCACACTTTCTGTTTTAGATATTTTTTTTGACTTTAGTCTTTTTCTGGAAAGCATATTCAAAAAATCTGTATTGCCTCCAACATTTAATTGATAGGATTTATCTATTTTTACTCCCCTTTCTGAGAAAAGATGAGAGAGAACTCTGTGAACAATTGTGGCTCCTATCTGAGATTTTATATCATCTCCTATACAAGGAATATTTTTTTGTTTAAATCTTTTAGCCCATTTTTTATTAGACACGATAAATACAGGCATACAATTGATAAAAGCGCAATTTGCTTTTAATGCTGCTTTGGCATAAAATTCGCTTGCTTTTTGAGAACCAACAGGACAATAATTTATCAAAATTTCAGCTTTTGATTTTTTTAATTCATCTATTACATCTACTGGTTTTTCTTTAGCTATCATAAACCTTTTTTCTTCTGGATATTCTTTCATATGTTTTGGCACTCCATCTAATACAGGTCCCATTTTTACTTTTGTGTTTAAATTTGGTATTTTAGAATAGAAGGTTCTTGTACAGTTAGGTTTTGAAAATATTGCTTTGGAAACATCCTTCCCTACTTTTCTTTTATCAATATCAAAGGCAGCCACAATTTTTATATCAGCAGGTTTATATTTTTCTATAATATTGTGCATTAACCCTGGAATTAATTCATCGTCTGTTTTTACATCTTTATAATAAAAAATTCCCTGTATTAAAGACGAAGCGCAGTTTCCTAAACCTGCAATAGCAATTTTTATTTCCTGTCTCATAATATTATACTATTATAAAATATTTTACACAGGTAAAATAGTTTGTCAACACCTTTTTGAAAAATATGCTTCCATTAGAGCGTTTAAGAAAATCAAACACCAAAGAGAATCTATGGGTTTACATCCTTTCTTTGTTAAAAGAGAGAGAGATTTATGCTTGGGAAATTCCTTCTCTTATTGAAAAAAAATTTGGTTTTAAACCTGGCAGAATTACCCCCTATAGAGTGCTTTATAGATTAGAAAGCAAAAGCTTTGTCAAAAGCAAAATGAAGGAACGAAGGAGAATTTACCATATTACAGAAAAAGGCAAAAAAGAATTGGTTTTAGCAAAAAAATTTTTAAAGGAGGTCTTGAATAAATTACAATAATAAGGTAAACTTATGCCAAAAAATAAAAAAAAGAAAAAAATTCGTCAGTCGGCGAAGCAGAAAAAGAAAATAAAAGAAGAGACAGCAATCCAACAGATTGTGAATCATTATTTTTACACTAAAGGATTAAGCCTTGAAGAGATAAAAGATAATGCAAAGAAAAAAAAGATTATTTATTCAAGATTCACTAGACCTGCAAAACAATTATTAGAGTTGGCAGGTTCTGTTAAAAAAGCAAAAGCGGCTATTGATAAGGTAGCTGAATGGGCAAAATCAAGGAATTTGGATTATGCCATTGAGACTGTTTTTAAAAAATGGTTGGAATTAGATAGGTTAAAACCAAAAGAAATTGTAAAAAAACCCTATTATCAAGGAAATCCCATGGTATGGTCTGAGACAAAGAGAAAATGGTTTGTGATTGATGAGAGAGGAAATTGGCTGGAGTTTGCAGGAGAGGAAAAGGATATCGAATGGAGAACAATTAAATAAATATTAAATACTAAATATTAAATTACAAATAAAATTCTAAACACTAAGCTTAAAATCCAAATCAGCAAAATTCAAAACTTAATGATAAGGTTTTTTGACATTTGGATTTAGAGTTTTGATATTGTTTAGTATTTATATTTTATGATTTCTTATTCTGAGTTAAAAAAAGGAGTGAAAATAATTGTAGATAAAGACCCCTATGAGATAATTGAGGCAGCCCCAATGTTTAAGGCAAGGGGTCATTCTGTGTTGCAGACAAAGGTAAGGAATTTGAGGACGGGGAATGTATTTTCTCGCACATTCCATCCTTCGGATTCTTTTGAAGAAGCTGAGATTTCAAAGATAGGAGCTAAATTCCTATATTCTCATAGAGGAAGATATTTTTTCTGCGAAAAAGACAATCCTTCAAAAAGGTTTGATTTAAGCGAAGAGCAAATTGGAGAAAAGAAAGATTTTCTTAAACAGAATCAAGAGGTTGAGGCTTTAATTTTTGAGGATGAGATAATAAATATTTCTCTGCCAATAAAGGTTGCATTAAAGGTTATTGACTCTCCCCCGAGTCTGAAAGGTGAGAGAGCTCAATCAGGTACAAAAACAGTGGTTTTAGAAACTGGAGCTAAAATAAATACCCCCGGTTTTATTGAAACTGGAGATGTTATTGAAGTGAATACAGAGAATGGAGAATATGTAAGAAGAGTGGAGTAATTTTTTATTTTCTTCTCTCTGCAGTCCACAGACTCTTCCACCATTGGCTGGGATTTTGTTTTTTAGCTTCCTTTGCAATCTCTTCGGCTAGTTTTGTAAATAATCTTTTCTCTTGGTAGCTTTTTTTCTTTGGATCTTTTTTTGTTACGGCCTTCAACCAGGTGGAGGCTTCTTTATTTCCCTGCAATGCACCATATTCTCTTATAAGAAAGATTTCATCAAGTATATCAGCATCTTTTGCAATTTTGGCTTCTAATGTTTTTCTTTGTTGGTATTCTTCAGATAGTTTTAACATTTCTTGAGAATTAGGAAGTGGTTTTAGCTGGCCCTCTCTGATTTCTTCTTCAAACACTTTTACATATCTTTTATGAATCCAGTTTTGGTCGCCGCATCTTGTTTCTTCAATGTCATGCAACAGGCACATTTTTATCACTTTATCAGCATTTGCTTTTAATTCTTTTGCCAGAAAATAACCTATAACAGCTGTTCTAAACGAATGAGAGGCAATATTATCAGATGGATCACTGGTGAGAAAAGCTTGCTGATGCATTCTTAGAATTTTTCTTAATGTACCAATTTCATAAAAAAAAGAGACTAAATTTTTGAGATATTTTTGTTTCATAGTCGAGCTCGTTCAGCCTTTTTAAGGCAGTCACACTTTTTGTGTTCTGGAATTTCCTTTATAATAGCTGAAATTAACTTTTTTAATTTTTCTGTATTCTTTTTAAATGTTTTGAGTACCTGTTCGACTGATACAGGCTTTATTTTTGTTTTTGCGTAGATTCCAACATCGTAATCAGTCACTAAAGAGATGTTCAAATAACATATACCAAGTTCATTTGCCAACACTACCTCAGGATATTGAGTCATATTAACTAAATCCCATTGCATCTTTGAGAACCATAGACTTTCAGAAAGCGTGGAGAACCTTGGTCCTTCAATTACAACCACCGTGCCTTTTTGATGAAATCTGAATTTTAATTTTTTAGCTTGTGCTATAGCTATTTTTCTTAGTTGAGGACAATAGGAATATGCTGTTTCTATGTGAGCTACCTGTGGTCCGTTAAAAAAGGTATCCTGTCTTTTTTTGGTTCTATCAATAAATTGGTCGCATATTACAAAATCTCCAGGTTTTATATTTTGTTTGAGAGATCCCACTGCACAAGGAGCAATTATTCTTTCCACGCCAAGTTGTTTTAAAGCATAAATATTTGCTCTATATGGAATTTTATGGGGCGGATATTGATGTTTTTTGCCATGTCTTGGTAAAAAAGCAATTTTTTTATTAAACAACTCCCCTATTATAATTTTATCGCTTGGTTTTCCAAATTTTGTCTTTACCTCAATTTCTTTTATTTTTCCTAAAAAGAAATCATAAAACCCTGTACCTCCGATTAGTCCTATTTTAATTTTTTCTTTTTTCATAGAATTAATATTTTGCTAAAGCCCTTACTTTATACCTTTTTAATTTGTTTCTTCCCTTGAGAAAAGTTAATTCAATTAAAAACTCAATTCCTACTATTTTTCCTTTGAGCTTTTTGACTAAATCTATTGTGGCTTTCATTGTACCTCCTGTAGCCAAGACATCGTCAACCAATAATACTTTTTCTCCCGGCAGGATAGAATCTTTGTGCATTTCAATTACATTACTGGCATATTCCAGAGAATATTTTTTAGAAATTGTTTTATAAGGAAGCTTGCCTTGTTTTCTCACTATTGCAATTCCAGTTTTTAATTTATATGCCATGGCAGCTGCTATTAAAAACCCCCTGGCATCAATTCCCACAATCTTGTCGATTTTTTTATTTAAATATGGTTTTGCTAAAGCATTGATTGTTTTCAAGAATGCTTTTTTATCTTCAAGTAATGGAGTAATATCTTTAAAATTTACTCCTTTTTGAGGCCAGTCAGGAATTTCTCTTATTTTTTCTTTTATTAATTTTTCTATTTGATTGGTTGTTTTCATATTATTTTATTCTATATAAACTTTTATGATTTGGAAACCCTAATTTTATTGACATTTATTATTTGAGAGTTAATATCAATAGAGAATTTATTGATTTATTATTTACAATTTAAGAGGGATGAAAAATGGAATTTTTTCCTTTCACTTTAGACATAAAAGAAACAAGGTTTTTAGATATGTTGTTTTTGAGAAAAGTTGTGAAATTTGGAAGATTCTGGATTAATATCCATGAGGAATATCCAGAGCTCCCCCCGTCTCCTATCTATATTGATTTCCGGGCGCTTAGATCTTTTCCAAACGATATGATAAAAACAGTAGATCTTTTCAAGGGAATGATAAATAATCTTATGTTTCATTATCTTGCAGATATTCCAACATCTGCCAGTTATTTTGTCTCTATTCTTTCTTATTTGACAAAAAAACCAATTATAACACCCAGATTGAGCAAAAAGAGCCACGGGATAGAAAGCGGGATAGATGGAGTATTTGAGAGAGGCAAGACAGTAGTAGTAATTGATGATGTACTTTCAAGCGGAACTACTATACTAAAGGCGATTAAGATTTTAGAAGAAAATGGATTGAAGGTAAAAGATATAGTGGTTTTATTAGATAGAGATCAGGGAGGAGCTCAATTTCTAGCAAGATATGGATATAAAGTACATAGAAGATTGAGACTTTCGACTGTATTAAAATACTATTTATACAGAGAGAAAATTACTCAAGAACAGTTTAATAAAACAATGGAGTTTCTTGATAAAGCCAAAGGGGTTTTGTTAAATCAAAAAATATAACACCCATAAATTTATGGGTTCTTTTTTTATCTGCTGAGATTTTTATCTTTGTTTGGTTTGTTTTTCTTCTTTTTTAATAAATACCCTTCCTCCTTGCCATTGGCCTATATAAGGATTTGTTTTTCCATCCACCTTAAGAAAAATCATATTTGCAATTCTTGCTCCCATTTCTATTTCAAAATCTCCTCCTCCTATATTAACTAAGTGAAACCTGAAGTTTCCTTTATAGCCTGGGTCTACCCTGAATCCTAAAACCAATACCCCATTAGCAAAAAAAGTTCCCCTTGGTATGAAGATTCCGAAAAGATTTTTTGGTGTGTTTATTACTTCTATTGTTTTTGCAATATAAAATTTACCAGGCTCTAATTTTATTTTTTGTGTTTTTTCTTTTTTGAATTTTGCCAGCAATTTATAATTTGGAGTTTTTCTGGTTTTTCGATATATAAATCCTTTGCCTTTTTGCATTTCATATATTTCTCCTATTCTAAGGTCAATTCCACAGCCCTCTATGTTTATTTCTTTTTTATCTAAACCTTGTATCAATCCTTTATTTTGTATTAATTTTAATAACTTGTCTGTACCTAAGATCATATTTTCTTTGGAAACAATTGGCGCATACAGGCTTGTATTGATAGGTTCCATCATCAGGTACGCAAGGAGGAAGCCCATCTAATATTGGTTTATTGTCTTTATATATTTGTGTATATACAGCTTCAGATTTACCACATATTTCGCAGATGGATTTTTTGAATTCTACTTTGTCAGGGTTTAATTTTAATAGTTGCTTAATGATTGAAAATATTTCTCCTTTGTAATCTCTATCCAATCCAGCCGCAATAACTTTTATTCGTTTTTCTAATAGCCTTTCAATTGCTTTTACTTCTTCTTTTTTAAACATATGGATTTCGTCAATGCCTATAATTTTTGCATTTCCTTCTTTTATTTCAAACAAATCTTTTATTTTTTCAGCTTTAATAAAAAGCCCTGCTCTCGAATTTATATGTTTATCTCTTACATTTTTTAATGGTTGGTAGAGTTTAAAAGGGATATTTTTCTTTTGGATATTAAAAAAATACTCTATTAATTCTAGAGATTTACCACTTTTCATTGGTCCTAAAATTAAGGTTAAATCCATAGAATTACCACTTTAGTATAAACTCGTGATACTGGTTACCTCTGTGAATGCATTTTGTTTCTTCACATTTTACTGGATTTTTAAAAATCATCTGTAAAACAGTAGGAAAGATACCCAATAAAAGAATACAGTGGATAGGATGAAACTTAAAATCATATATTCTAAAGATTACAGATTTTCTTTCCATATCTAGATCTAAAACCTCTAATCTCCCCACTGTAAAATATGATTTCCATATTTTAGGAGCTTCTTTTTGTATTCTTTGTGGAGAAAAGAAATAGCGCATAAAGAGTCTGATAATCAAGGAGAACTTAGCATGGAATTTCCCCATTTCTATGAATGTTTCTTTGTCATAATTAAAAAGTCTTTTTATGGCTACTAATGTAAGAGCCTCAGCTCCTAAAGGATAAAGAGCGGTTGCTTTTATCTTGTCATATTTTACAGGATATCCAATCTGAGCCATTGCCTCTTCTAATTTTTTCAATCCTTCTTTTCCTTCTTTCTCTAAAATAAATTTTGCATGGGTTTTCATCCCATTTCCCTTTACTTCTCCTTTAAGCGACATTAATTTATTGAATTCTTCTTTTGAAATTATCTGTTCCATGATTGTATTAAATCTTAAAATTCGGTGATTTACTGCCATTGAAGTTGAAATTCATGATATCTCCCTCCCTTAAAAGAACATTCTGTTTCTTTGCATTCTATTTTTTTATTAATAATCATTTGAAACGCACCTGCAAAATATCCTTTAAAAATTTCACAATATAAAGGATGGACATTGAAATTTTCAATCCTCAGTGTAAGTTGTTTTTTTACTAAATCATATTCAGCAACCCTAAAATCTCCCAATGTTCCTCCTTTTTTCCACATTTTTGGAGCTTCTTTTACTAATTTTTCTAAAGACACAAAATATTTCATGAAAAGCTTAATAAGCATTGAAAACTTTACTCCAAATCTTCCCATTTCTTGAAATTTTCTATCATCATAATTAAAAAGCCTTTTAATTAGTATCAAGGTAGCAGTTTCTGTTCGGAGTGGATACAAACTCATTGCTTTCAATTCTTCATATTTTACAGGATATCCAATCTGAGCCATTGCCTCTTCTAATTTTTTCAATCCTTCTTTTCCTTCTTTCTCTAAAATGAATTTTGCGTAATTTTTCATTCCCATTCCTCTTACATTCCCTTTTAAACCTGACAATTTTTCCAATTCTTCTTTTGAGAGTATTGGGTTCATAGGGTAGTTTTAAATTTATTCAAATACCTGAATTTTTTTTATTTTATATATAAATTTTCCAAATTTTCCTTTAAAAGTTGTTGCTCTTATGTGTGTGTCATCAATATAGTGATAATTTCCTCCTCTTGGTTTTCCGAATATTATATTGTGATATTTAAATTTATGAGCCTTTAGCCAATTAATAGTAATTTTCTTTAAATCTTCTGTTCTAGAAGTAAAAAAAGTAATTATATGACCTTCATCATACCACTTATTTATTTGTTCTCGTGCACCAGGTATTTCTTTTGCTTTTACCATTCTTTCTGGTTCTTCATTTGGGATATCTTCACATATTACACCATCTATATCTATTATTAAATTTTTGATATTAGAAGGCAACCTGGGGCTTCTTCTCTTCCCGTTTTTATCTATACATTCCTGCAAATATTTTGAAGGCTTCTTCTTTTTCATTATTTTTTAAAATATCACCATTTTAATAGGTATTCATAATGAATATCGCCCTGGAAATAACATTAATTACATTTACAGAAGTTTAATTCTTCTTTTGAGATTATTTCTTGCATTTTATTTATTTTTTAGTCTTTTGAGTTCTTCTTTTAATTTTTTAATTTCTTGTTTTAATTCTATCATTTTTAATTCTCTTCCTATCGCTAATTTATTGAATTCTTTTAATTCTTTCATTTTTTCTTCTAATTCTTTTGTTCTTTCTTTTACCTTTTCTTTGAGGCTTTCAGATAGTTCCTCCAATTCTTTAGTTCTTGCCTTAACTTTAATCTCAAGCGTTGTTCTTTCCTCTTCTAATGCTTTCTTTGTTTTTTTAATTCAACCCCTCTTTTTTTAATTGTATCAATAAAAATATGAGCCGCTAATCCTATTAGAAAAAAAGTAAATGTTGCTAAAAGAACATTATTAACTATATAATTTAGATTTTTATGGAGAGGAATTTGTAAAGGAAAATAAGGAATAAAAGGAATTACATCAAAATAAGGCAAAAATGCTAAAAGTGCATAAGAAAGACTTGTGAGACACCATCCAATGAATGCTTTTTCTTTCGGTAGTATTATACTGGCATATACTATAGGAAAGAAGAGAAAGATTACCCCAATCCATTCCACACTTCCTATTAAATATACTATAAGAGAGATTGATATAAGTTCTACAGAAATATCATAGAAAAAATATAAATTAATTATGGCAGACGCTGATTTTTGTTTTTTTACTAAAAACCTAAAGATAAAAGCAGTAGTAAGATAAAAAATTAAAATAAGAATTATCCAGTTAGTATATTTTAAAAAAGAAATCAATCCTGTTAATTTTAATAAAATTACAGCAACAAAAAATACCACTAAGCTTATTTCTCTAGGAAGAAAAGTAGTGCATACCCTATTTAAAATATCTTTGAACTCCTCTTCACTGTATGTTTTTACCATTTCATTAAAAATTCATGATATTTATCTCCTTTATAAACGCATTTTGTTTCTTCACAGGTGACATCTTGTTTTATTATCATTTCCAATACCCCTGAAAAATATCCTTTTAGATTTTCACAATGAGGAGGAATAAGACGGAAATCTTCAAGTCTTAAGATTGCATATTTTTCTTTTTTATTTAGTTCTATCACTTTTAAAATTCCTGTAGAATAATAAACCCTCCACATTTTTTGTACTGCTTTTACTGCTGTATCTAGAGAAATGAAATATCTAGCAAAGAGTCTAAGAGCCATTGGAGAAGATTTAGTTTCAAATTTTCCCATTTCTTGAAATTTTTCATCACTATAATTAAAAAGCCTCTTTACAGTTATAAGCAGGATTGCTTTCAGGCTTAACTTGTAAAAACCCATTGATTTTATTTCATTATATTTTATAGGATATCCAAGCTCTGCCATTGTTTTTTCCAGTTTTTTGAGTCCTTCTTCCCCTTCTTTTTCACGGACAAATCTTTCTACTTCTTTTAAAGCTACTCCTCTTATTTCTCCTTTAATTTTCATTAATTTTTCTAATTCTTCTTTTGAGATTATTTGAGCCATATATTTTGTAAAAAATGATATTCATTATTATTTTATCATATTATATTTTTTAAAAATTTTCGATTTTTTTCTTAATTTTGAAAAGAACTTTTTTTGTTTTCCTTTCTCCATTGAGAATAATTTTTTTACCTCTGGCTTTTAGAAACTTATCCAATCCTATCAATCCTAAGTTTTCAATAGAAGGTTCAATTACAATATCTGCTTCTTTTAGACATTCTTTTGCTAGATGATATTGAAGGGTTTCAATTGAATTTAAAATAATTGAATATGCTCTTTTAATAAATGGTTTTTTATAAATAAAAGAGCTTTTATTATATAGATTTACTGCGATTATAATATCAGCCCCCATTTTTTTAAGAGTGGATACTGGGACTGGGATAGAAAGGCCTCCATCCCAAAGCATTTTTTTTCGGTAAGAAACAGGTTTAAATAAAATAGGGAAAGACATGCTCGCTCTTACTGCTAAAGCCACCTTGCCCTTTGATAGCTCTACTGGCTTACCGGTTTTAAAATCACTTGCTATAGCCACAAAGGGTATTTTAAGTTCTTTGAAAGTAGAGTTTTTTATTGTTTTTGATATAAATTTTTCTAATTTTTCTCCCCCAATTAAACCTCCTTTAAATGAAGGGTCAATCAATGAGAAAAATTCTTTCCAACTATAAGAAAGAGTGGTTTCTTCCAATTTTTTACTATTATTAAAAAAAGAATAGAGGGCACCAATTAGTGCTCCTATACTAGATCCTGCAATAAAATCAATAGGAATATTGTTTTTTTCTAACACTTTTATTACTCCGATATGAGCATATCCTCTTGCCCCTCCCCCGCTCAATGCTAGACCTATTTTTGGTTTTCTTTTACTCTTCATATTTATTTCTTAGTCTTTTTTTCTTGAGTTCCAATATAATCTTAATATTAAAATTATAACCATCAATTGAAAGCCAATAAGGAGATATAATACAAGGTCATATATAAAAGCTCCGTGAATCTTTATTCCTGCCCAAAGCAAATATCCATTATAACCACTCTCAACTGAATAGTTATATGCATTGTCGATTATATGCAGAGATAAAGCAAATATTATTACAAAAACTGCAAGGATTATATGAAAACACATTAATCTAAAATCTTTTTTCATATGCTTTATTATACCACAAAACCTGAGTTTGGAACCTCAGGTTTTACTGAAACTTTTACTAAAATGA
>Ga0190360_1000084_pt1 | contig 48669 bp, 34 predicted proteins | sample 48721834_MG_FD_161271 | JGI IMG/M metagenome (GOLD analysis project Ga0190360, IMG submission 161271) | Hydrothermal vent microbial mat bacterial communities from Southern Trench, Guaymas Basin, Mexico - 4872-18-3-4_MG | ecosystem: Environmental > Aquatic > Marine > Hydrothermal vents >...
ACCAATGCCAAAATCAGCCACATTAAGAAAAAGTCTTTCTCGTTCTTTTCCCTGGTGATTTTTGAATTTTACTTTACCGATATCTATCCATGAAGAGGGAGCTTGAGTAATAACTTTTAGGGCCTTTTTCAGGCTGAGAGGTATATTCAAACTGCGGATGAAATCGCAACCGCTCCCCGAAGGGATGATGGCCAAGACTGTCTTAGGGTTTATTATTTTTTCATTTTCATAAAAACCATTGGCTATCTCGTTTATGGTGCCATCCCCACCCACGCCAACAATGAGGTCTGTGCCTTCTTTAATAGCTCTCCTGGAGAGCTCGATAGCCTGGAAAGGTCTTTCGGTAAATTCGTATTTGAATTCTTTGATGAATGCTTTTAAAGCTTCTTTAATCTCTTTCCATCTTCTTTTGGTTCGGCCCTTGTTGGATTCAGGATTGACTATTACTCGAGTCTTTAGGAACATCAGAAGCTCCTTGAGTTGGCTTAATATTCTTCTTACCAAAGAGGGAAATGCCTATAACTCCACCTAAGATACCTAAAATGGAAAAAATAACTACTGAAATTAATAAGCCAAGCATAAACATGGCTGCTGTAGTTTCATAAGTTCCTTTCTGAACCCAGTTTTCCCAGCCGGCTGGCATTTCTTCAGTGTAATTGGCTACAGCCTCCATTATTCTCTGGACAAAAGCTCTATTAAGAGCATGAAAGGGAATGCTTATAATGGCTTCGACGAAGGCAGCTACTATTCCGGTAAAAATGCCAACTATAGCCCCGTCTCCAGCCGAGAGGGGGAGGGGAGAATCTTTAGCCAGTAAATAAGAAGCCAACATAGCTCCTCCAATTATCCACAGACAACAGAGACAATTAAAAATAGGAACTCCAGAAAGTAAGCCAGCCACACCTCCGCCAATTAAAGCAGGGACGAACATACCGGGTTTCTGATCATTCATTCTTCCTCCTTCTCTATCATTTCTCCTATTCTACGGTGATTTATATTTGGATTTCAAGAAATACTTTTTCATTTCCAAGGCAGTATCAGTTGTAAATAGCTCAGCTAAACCTGTAATAAAATAAAATGGCAGAATTAAACCCCAAATAAATCCTAAAGAAAAGCGAAGCCAATTGGAGCTATTCCAAAGGCGAAAAAAATTCCCCAAAGTATCCAGGCCGATGGGCAGGCTCATAGCTAGAAAATATTTAGTCCGAGGCAAATAAACAGCAGAGAAACGCCTAAGAAATGGATAAATAATTATTCCCCCTAAAAAACCGGCATAAATTCCAAGGCAGCGGCTGCAGACTGCCAGTTGATATCCGGAGATAAAAAAAGACCGGGCTGGATTCTGATGGCAGATCGGAGAGAAAAGCGAGTATATTAACATACTTCCAGACAAAGATTGGCTCCTTAAATAGGGAGCCAAGAAGATAGCCGCTAGCCAGCCCACAATTATAATGACTGAAAAGAGATAAATTATTATGACCTTAGATTTCTTTCTCATTTCTTGTCTTTATTCTGTATCTTTTTACCTTTTTAAGCAATCTTTTTAAATCTCAAATAGGCTAAACAACCAACTATTATCAGGAAATTTAAAGTAGGAACAGAGAGAAACATAAATTTTTCATATAGTTTTCTTCCAATCAAGTCGTAAAAAGAAAAAGTAATAATTAAAAAGTTCAGAATTAACAATATTTTCCCTGGCTGAGGATAATGTCTAAAATAGAAAAGAATAACCATTAGGCCAGGAATAGACATTAAAAAATTATATTCCCAGCCAAGGGGAGAAATAAGCGGAATAAAAATTAAAAGTAAAGAACAATCCAAAATAGCCGATTTATTTAATTTTTCACCTTTTCTGACAACCACCAGCATAAAAAGAGCAAGAACTACCACCAACCCCAGGTAAAAAAATAAGGAAAGTTGCTCTTTCCCCGTCCATTTTAGAGACAAACCGATAAGAGAAATATTATCCTGAATATTAAGAAGATGAGGGGAAGATTTGGAGAGAGACATGGCCCATTCTTTAATAACTTCTAAATTCCCCCTGAATCCATAAAAAAAGCTAGGAATAAAAAGTGACACTATTAATAGAGCTGCTCCATAAAAGAAAACCTTCCATTGTTTTTTGACTAAAAAATAGGGAAAAAAAATTAGAGCATAAGGTTTTAAAGCTGTGGCCAGCCCTGCGCTGATTCCTGCCCATCCTTTTTTATTTATTAGGAAAGATTTATTTTCTGTAATCAGGAGCCAAACCATAATCATGATTATCATGGTGATGAAAGCGTTTATCTGTCCCAGTTGAATTTCTCTGAGCATAAACTTGGAGAGAATTAGAAAGGTAAGGAAAACATAAAGATAAAATTTTTTCTCTATTGCCAGTAAACGCTTGCTTAGATAAAAAATAAAAGTATAGGAGAAAAGAATCAGCCAATACCAAATCCCTTTGGCCAGGGTAAGAGGAAGGAATGAAAGGGGAAGATAAAGCAGAGAGGAAAATGGAGAATATTTGAATTGGTAATGTCCATCTTCGGCTCGGTAAAGAGTCTCTCCTAACCAAATTCTATGCCCGGCTCGATAATTTACCTCAAAATCCACCATTTCATCCTTAACCCTAAAAATAAAAAGGGAAAGGAAAATGAGGAAGGTGATAACACCTATGATTAGATGCTTTTTTGATTTAGTCACTTTCCCAAGCTACCGAAGCTTTTAAATTTTGTCAAATTTCTATTTACAGCCCGTTGAAGACAGCAGAGCCTGCAGCTTACGATTTACGGCCTGCTGGGGACAGAAGATCCCACAGTCTCAAAAATTTGACAGACCTATTTTTTACGTGTAAATTTGTTTTCAGCAATGAATGTATTTAATAATAGGAATAAAACTAAAGGAGGAAGTTTAATGAAAATCAAAACATTCAAATGGTTAGTTTTAGCTTCATTATTTCTCTGGATGACATCCTCTTTTCTTATGCCTCAAACTGAAGAGGCCACTAAAATCTTTGATCAAACTAAAGATGGAGTCATTTCTTTTGTTACCTACGGCCAGGATAAAGAGGAAATATCCCGTGGCACTGGATTCATCATTGGTCAAAACATTATGGCCACTGCCTACCATTTAGTCTGCAAAGCTTCCTCAGCAGAGGGGAAAAATTATAAGGGTAAAAAAGTAAAGATAGAAGGTATCCTAGGCGTTGATAAAAATTTTGACCTAGCTCTCCTAAAAGTCAAAGGTAAAAGACAGGTGCTAACGCTGGGCAGCGGAGACCAACTCGCCTCTGGAAAAAGAGTCTTTGCTGTTGGTAGCAACGAAACCGGAGAATTAATCGCCTCTGAGGGAACAGCGAGAGACATGCTGAGTTTATCTCCAACCCAGAGAATTATCACTTCCTCTTTAGCCATCCCCGATGTTTTTTGTGGTAGTCCTCTTTTAAATGAAGAAGGCCAAGTAATAGGTATTATTATTTTCTTAGACAAGAGCACTAAATTTATCCTGCCTGTTGAAAATTTAAAAGCTATTTCCAAAAAAGCTAATCCTATAAAGTTTAAAAGTTGGCAGCAGGAAGATTATTTTGATACTTTAGCTGGAGCTTTTCTCATCGGCCGAGTTTTTGCTTTAATGGATGAAACAGCCAAGGCTCGAAAATACTTGGAAAAGGTCACTAAATTAAAACCTGATAATATTGAAGCCTTTGAGTTGCTTTCCTCTGTGTATGATAAAGAAAGAGATTATCGCTCGGCCGTTTCTGCTTACAAAAAAGTTATTGAATTAGACGATAACCGAGATAAAGCTCACTATGGTTTAGGAGTTGTCTTACTTCGCTTACGGAATTATAAAGAAGCTATTCCACACTTGCAAAAGGCTGTTGAGCTCAATCTTGACAATAAAGAGGCTTACTATCACATCGGCAATGCTTATGAAGAACTTAAAGATTTTGCCAAGGCTGCTGAAGCCTATCAAAAATTTGTGGATTTAAAGCCAAAAAATGTCTGGATGGGAAACCTCCGCCTGGGTTTATGTAAGATGGAACTGGGTAATTATGACCAGGCCATAACTGCTTTTAAAAAAGCTCAAGCCGAAAAACCTCAAGACATAAAAATAAACTATAACCTGGCTCAAGCCCTCCAAAAGGCAGGACGCCTCCAAGAGGCAGAAGAAGCTTATAAAAATCTAGCTGCTATCAACCCAGATGACGCTAATATCTATTACAGCACTATTCTCAGGATGTATGATGAAGCCGGGCAAAATGATAAAGCTATTGAAGCTGCTAAGAAATTAATAGAACTCGATCCTAAAAGTGAAATTAACGTCTATAATTTAGGGATTATGTACATGAAGTTGGGAAGATTTGATGAAGCTATTGATACTTTTAAAAAAGTATTAGAAATCAGGCCAGACTACGCTTATGCCTTCTACAACATTGGTTTCTGTTATTCCAAACAGAAAAAATACAAGGAATCCATCGATGCTTTCGAAAAGTTTGTCAAACTTTCTCCGGACAGTGCTGATGGCTGGTTTAACATTGGAGTGGGTTATATGCTCCTTAAAAAATTTTCTAAAGCTGTTGCTCCTCTTCAAAAATCAATAGAGCTTCGCCCCCAATATGGCCTGGCCTATTACAATTTGGCCATCGCTTTTCTTAACCTGAATGATAGGTATAGTGCTCAAAACATGTATAAAGAACTAGTCAATATTGACCCTAATTTAGCTCAAAAACTTAAAAATCTTTTAAAATAACTTCTTATTTTTAGCTGCTGGCGAAAATAAAAGTTTGATTAAAACCTTCATTTTCTAACCCAATTAAAAGGAAAAATCATTTATGGACAGCCGACAAATTTTAAAAAGTTTAACCACTAAATATAGGAATAATCATAAGAAATCAGAACAGTTTTTTAAAAAAGCCTGCCGTTACCAGATAAGAGGCGGTAGTCATAATTTGCGCTTATTTTCTCCTTTTCCATTTTATGTTCAAGAATGTTCAGGTTCTAAAATCAAAGATATAGATGGCCATACTTATATTGACTTCTGGCAAGGTCATTTTGCCAATATTTTAGGCCATAACCCCCAATTTGTAATAAAAACCTTAGTTGAATATTTTAAAAAAGGTCAGGGTTTAGCTACTGGCTTTCCTGACCCCCATCAGGCTGATCTAGCTGAACTCATTCTAACTCAATTAAAAACAGATAAAATTCGCTTCACCACCAGCGGCACCTTAGCTTCTATGTATGGAGTTATGTTAGCCAAAGCCTTCACCAACCGAAAATTGGTAATGAAAGTGGGCGGGGGCTGGCACGGGGCTCAACCATATCTTTTAAAAGGAATCTCAGTTTATGATCAAGGCTTTAACAGAATAGAATCAGCCGGGCTCCCTGATGAAATCGAAGCTATGATAATTATCACCAGATTTAATGATAAAGAAGACCTTGAGGAAAAATTTAGAGTTTGTGGAGATCAGATTGCCTGTTTGATTATTGAACCTTTTCTTGGAGCTGGGGGATTCATTTTTGCAGATCAAGGTTACCTGCAAAAAGCAAGAGAACTCACCTCCCAATATGGCTCTATACTCATTTTTGATGAGGTGGTTTCAGGATTCCGTTTTCACCCTGGAGGAGTTCAAACTTTATACGGAATCCAACCTGATTTAACTATTTTAGGCAAAGCTATTGGCGGAGGTATGCCAGTTAGCGCTGTGGCTGGCCGCCAAGAAATAATGGCCCTCTGCAGTCCAAACATAAAAATAAAAGGAAAGGTTAAGTTTGAAGGAGGAACATTTTCTGCTCATCCAGCCTCAATGTTGGCTGGGGCCACTTTCCTAAAGTATCTGATCATTCATGCCTCAGAGATTTATCCTCGTTTAGGCCAAATGGGCGATATGTTAAGAACAGAAATTGAAAAGATATTCAGCCATTACGGCTTCAATGTTAAGTGCACCGGTTATGGTCTCCCAATAATCAAGCATAGTTCATGTGTTGGTGTCCAATTCCTTCGGAGGGAGATTGGTCAGGTTAAATATGCCGATCAAGTCTGGAATCCTGAAATAACTGATATTGAAATGAGGGAAAAATTATTTAAATTAACCATGCTTGAGGAAGGATTCAACATTTTTCATGGCTATGGAGCAGTCTCAGGTGCCCATACTGAAGAAGAAATTCAGTTTTCCATCGATGCTGTTGAAAAAATTGCCAAGAAATGGAATAAACTTAATATTCACCAACCAATAAAATCTCCCTAAGGGACAGATTCCTATCTAACTTGATAATAGCTATATAATAGAAAGCAGAATTAATTTAATATATTTATTAAGGAGGAGTAAGGTCTTATTGAAAAATTAAACTAATAATTTATGCTACCAGAGCCAAGGGCCGGCGGATATACGACTTCCTAACTATCCCTAGAGTTATAGAAGCTCCTCCAGGCCTTAAACTGATGAAAGATCTTCCTCCTGCCCGCGCTGTCTTCTGAGTAAAACAAGCAAAATTCAGTTAGATTTGCTTATTTTGTAGACTCCCACACTCAGGAGAGGAAGTAAAAAAACAAAGAAAAAGCCCCAGCTTATAGTACCGTAGCCTTTGGCTATCAAAGCGATTAATCCAAAGCTTGAGATAGCCAGACTAATACCGAGTAAAATTACGGCCACCAATGGCCTTTGCCAGACTTTAAGCTGTTTACCGAGGCTTCGTAGGGCAGAATTAAGGCGTTCATTAACAGCATGAATAAAGCCAGTCCCGGTTTCAATGAGAGTCCCAAATAAAACTATCTGGAAGATGATTAATAAAATTGGAATTCCCGTTTTCTGAAGGACAAAAACAGCCGGCACTTCCTCAGCCAAAACCAGAGGGTAGTGGCCGACTACCGAAATATAAAATAAAAAACCAGGGAAAATACCTATCATCCCTCCAAGCAGCCCGGCCCCGATAGCTTCTTTTCTCGATTGGATATGATTTAGACAAAAAAAGACAGCGGGGATAACACCTATATTGTAAAGGGCGTATTTAAAGCCGCCCAGAGCCCATTTTGGTTTGACAACTGCCTCAGCCAGATTTTTCTGGATATCTGAACCAAATTTCAAATAAGCGATAACAAAAAAAGCAGCATACACAAGGTAAAGAACAATTGACCAGCTTGACAGAAACTTCTCGATGAGAGCTCCTCCCTTAAAAGTCAATATACCAATAGCTGCCAACATTATTCCTACACCCACTAGATAAGGAAGTTTAAAGTTATCTCTAAGTAAAACGCCAGCGGCCGAGCCAATTACAGCTAAAACAACAAACAGAAATATAAGATAAAGAATCTCGAATATAAACCAGCCAGGTCCCAAGAGTTTAATAAAAAAAGTACGATAGTCATAAGCTTTAAATTTCCTTGAGAATTCAAAACTCACGACCAGCAGCAAAGACCAAATAAGAGTGGTTACCAAAAACATCCCCAGCAGGCCACCCAAAGATCCGTAATTAAGGAAATATTCTACCAATTCTCGACCAGTGCCATAGCCGCCGGCAATAACCACTGATTGGAAAACAAATCCAGGCAATAAATATTTTTTGAAAAAAGAAGAGCTAAAAATCATTGTTTTTAAAGCTCAGTATTTATTGGCTATTATCATTTTCAAAAAAATTTGTCAAACAAAGAAAAATTTCTCTGGAAAATGTTACGGAATAATCAAAATTAGACACTATGTAAAAATCAAAGTGCACTTTTAATCTTTAAATAGTGCACTTTTAATTTTTAGCTGACAAATCTTCTCAAGAAAATTGACAAAAATTGCTTAATATGGTATAAGATGAAATACATTTAAAGCCTTCAATTTTAATAGCCTGACGTCCTTTAGTTAATTTATTGATAATAAATAAATTAGTAAATTTAGTTTTAAAAATTAAAAAGGGCAGGTGGCGAAATTGGCATACGCGCTAGGCTTAGGACCTAGTTCCTGTTGAAGGAGTGCGGGTTCGAGTCCCGCTCTGCCCACATTATAAATTTAAGGAAAGAGATATTATCTGATGAAGAGTAACCTCAAAGAACTTAATCAGTGCCAAAGAGAAATCGAAATTGAAATCGAGCCTGAAGAAGTTTCTCGAGAATTAGAAAAAATTCTCTCAGATTATTCCCGAAAAGCAAAAATACCTGGCTTCAGGCCAGGCAAAGTCCCCAAAGATATTATTAAAAGGATGTTTTACCCTGAAATTAAAGATTCTCTAATAAATGCTTTAGCCCCTAAAGTTTTAAGACAAGAAATTAAAAATCTGAATTTAAATTTGATAGGTTCTCCAGTAATCAACAACATTTTTTTTAAAGAGGGAGAGCCGTTTCGGTTCAAAGCCAAATTTGAAATATGGCCTGAAATAAACCTTCCCGATTACAACCAGATAAAAGTGAAGAAGAAAAAAATTTCAGTCTCGGCTGAAGAAGTTAACAAATCCCTTGAAGATCTCCGCTTAAAATCTTCACACTATGTGCCAGTAGAAGATAGGGGAGTGGTTCCTGGAGATTATGTAATAGTGGAAATAAAAGGTAAGGATCTCTATACAAAAAGATTCTTGCCTACAGAAAAAATGGCGGTCATCGCTGACGATCCTCAAAATGATAAAACATTCAACCAGAAATTATTGGGATTGAAGCCCGGTCAAGAGGCTAATTTTACTCTAACTTATCCTCATCAATCAAAAAACAAAAGATTAGCCGGCAAAAAAATCGAATATACGATGAAAATAATCTCTATAAAAGAGAAAAAAATCTCAGCTTTAAATGATGATTTAGCCAAAGAATTAGGAGAATATGATAGTTTAAAAGATTTGAAAGAAGAAATTAAAGTTAACCTCTTAGCCAAAAAGCAAAGAGAATCTAAGGAGCAAGTGGCTCAAGAAGTGATAAAAAAAATAGCAGCTCAGATAAAAGTGGACCTGCCCGAAAGCTTAGTAGCTGAAGAAACTGAAGCCATTGTTCAAAAAAGGCTTTCTTCTAAATCAAGTTCAAATTTAAAAGAAGAAGAAAAGGCTGAGCTCAAAACCGAAGCCGAAAAACAAGCTAAGGAAAATATTTTAAACCAGCTAATCCTTAACAAAATTGCTGAAAAGGAAAAAATAGATATTTCTGAAGAAGAAATTAACCAAGAATTGCGGGCCATTGCCAAAGCCAACAATTATCCCCTGGCTAAAGTCATTGAAGCCTTTAATCAAAAAGGAAGACGGCAAGAATTAAAGGAATCCCTTTTGCTCAAAAAGACGGTTGACTTTTTGGCTGATAAAGCTATAATAGAATAAAAAAACTTTTATGACTTTAATCCCCTTTATTATAGAAAATGATGGCAAAAGCGAGCGAGCTTATGATATTTATTCTCGCCTTCTTAAGGACAACATTATATTTATCGGATCAGAGATAAATGATGATTTGGCCAACCTGGTTATTGCCCAGCTCCTCTTTCTTGAAGCGGAAAAGCCTGAGAAAGAAATTTCTCTTTATATAAATTCGCCAGGAGGAAGCATAACTTCTGGCTTAGCCATATATGATACGATGCAGTTTATTAATTCAGATATTGTTACTATTTGCGTAGGTCAGGCGGCCAGTATGGCCGCTGTCTTGCTGGCTGCAGGTACCCCTGGCAAACGATACTCACTGCCCAATGCCAGAATTATCCTTCATCAGCCAAGCGGTGGCTATCATGGTCAAGCCTCTGATGTGGCCATTCAAGCCAAAGAAATTCTACGCATAAGAGAAAATATTCACCAAATATTGACTAAACACACCAATCAGCCCAAAAAAAAGATTGAAGTTGATATTGAGAGGGATTTTATCATGACTCCGCAACAAGCCAAAGATTACGGGATTATCGATGCTATAATCGAAAATAGAAAACAATCAAAGAATTAGGTAGGTTCTTATAACATCATTCCCAAATAAGAGTTAAACATGGATGATCGTTACCAACAAGGAATCAATACTTCAGCCAGGTGCAGCTTTTGCAACCGAGTCCAATCACAGGTTAAAAAATTAATTGCAGGACCAGGCGGAGTTTATATTTGCGATAACTGCGTCGAATTAGCTCACTCTGTGATTTTTGCCGAAAGGTTAGAGGAGCAGAGGACTGAACCTAATTTTCCTACTCCTCTTGAAATAAAGAATGCGCTGGACGAATACATTATTGGCCAAGAACAGGCAAAAAAAAGAATATCAGTGGCTGTTTATAACCATTATAAACGGATTATTTCCAAAAAAAATATTTCCCAGGATGTGGAATTAACAAAGAGTAATATCCTTCTCATCGGGCCAACAGGTACAGGGAAAACCTTAATGGCCCAGACTTTAGCCAAAATCCTCTCAGTTCCTTTTGCCATAGCCGATGCTACTTCTTTAACTGAAGCCGGTTATGTGGGTGAAGACGTAGAAAATATTATTTTAAAACTTTTCCAAGCTGCTAAAAGAAACATTGAAAAAACTCAAAAAGGAATTGTTTATATTGATGAAATAGATAAAATCAGCCGCAAAAGCGACAGCCCTTCTATAACCAGAGATGTTTCCGGGGAAGGCGTTCAACAAGCTCTTCTCAAAATTATTGAAGGCACTGTAGCCAACATCCCGCCTCAAGGAGGCCGAAAACATCCTTACCAGGAATGTATCCCTATTGATACTACAGATATACTCTTCATCTGTGGCGGGGCCTTTATTGGCCTTGATAAAATCATTTCTCAGAGGATAGGTAAATCAGCTGTTGGCTTCAAATCAGAACTTATCCACCGAGACCATGGCTCTTTAGAGGAAATTTATAATAAGCTAATGCCTCAGGATTTAATCAAATACGGATTGATTCCAGAATTAGTAGGAAGAATTCCGGTAGTGGCTACTTTTTCTGATCTGGATGTTAAAGATCTAGTAGACATCTTAACTAAGCCTAAAAATGCCATCGTCAAGCAGTTCCAAAAATTGTTTGAAATGGAAGGAGTTAAGCTCGAATTCACCAAAGAGGCCTTAGTAGCTATCGCTCAGAAATCTCTGGCCAAAAAATTAGGAGCCAGGGGTCTAAGGAGCATAATCGAGGACTTAATGCTTGATATCATGTTTTATCTTCCTTCCTATAAAAAAACAAGCAAACTTAAAATCACTAAAAAAATGGTTGAAAGAAATGAACTAAATTTTAAAATTTTAAAACAAGCTGTTGGAGTTTAAAAATGAGAAATGTCAATGATTCTTCTGATATCTTAAAAAATATTCCTCTAATTCCTTTGCGGGATTTAGTTGTTTTTCCCTCAACTCTAGTTCCCTTCATCATCGGCCGCCCTTCTTCTATAAAAGCCTTAGAAATAGCTATAGATAAAGAAAAAGAAATATTCCTTTCAGCTCAAATCGATGCTTCTCTTAATGATCCAACTCCTAAAGATATTTATTCTCTGGGTGTGATTGCCAAAATTATCAGAGCTATAAAGATGGATGATAAAAATATAAAAGTCATTGTCGAAGGAAAGAGAAGAGCCAGAATAATAGAATATCTCAGTACTTATCCTTTTTATCAAGTCTTAGCTAAAGAGATTAAAGAAATAGAAGTTCACAGTTCCCAGGTAAGAGAGGTATTGAAAAGAGTTTTAGCTCTTTTTGAAGATTATCTTAAATTAAGCCAGCATACAAACTTCGAGTCCATTATTCCAGCCTTGAGAGACAACAGTCCGGAAAGGATTGCTGACATCATTTCTTCCCATCTTTACTTACCTTTAGAAGAGAAGCAAAACCTGTTGGAAACAATAAACACCTTAGAGAGGATGCAGCGTCTTAATTTTGTTCTGGAAAACGAAATACTTAAAGTTCACTCTAAACTGAGAGGCGAAGGCAAAAGAGGAAACCGCCGCCGGACTTCTTACCGAGAACCAGGACAGAAAGTTTTCCCTTCAGGCCTTAGCTTCAAAAAAGAAGATCAGCCAAATGAAATTGAAGAACTTAAACGTAAGGTAGCCAAAGCAGGCATGTCTAAAGAGGCTGAAGACAAGGCCTATAAAGAAATTGAAAGGCTTGAATCCATGCCGCCCATGTCAGCAGAGGCCACTGTTTCTCGAAATTACTTAGATTGGCTGATTTCTCTTCCATGGAATAAAAAATCAAGAGAAAAAAGAAATTTGAAAGAAGCAGAGAAGATTCTCAATGAAGATCATTATGGACTGGAGAAAGTAAAAGAGAGAATACTTGAGTATCTTTCTATTCGACAATTAGTTAAGAATCCTAAAGGAATAATTTTAGGGTTTATCGGCCCTCCTGGAGTAGGGAAGAGCTCTCTCGGCCATTCTATCGCTCGGGCAACAGGGCGTAAATTTGTCCGCCTTTCTTTAGGAGGAGTAAGAGATGAAGCAGAGATAAGAGGCCATAGAAGAACCTATATCGGCGCCTATCCGGGCAGAATTATCCAGATGATCAAAAGAGCGGGTACCAAAAATCCAGTCTTTCTTCTTGATGAAGTGGATAAAATGAGTATGGATTTTCGGGGAGATCCGGCCTCTGCCTTAATGGAAGTACTTGATCCTGAACAAAATAGCACTTTCTTAGACCATTATATAGATACCGATTTTGACCTTTCTCAGGTAATGTTTATTGTCACTGCCAACATGATTGAACCAGTGCCCAGGCCCTTAATCGATAGAATGGAGGTAATCAGGCTGCCAGGTTATACAGAGGAGGAAAAACTGCAGATAGCTAAACATTTCTTACTGCCTAAACAAATGAAAGCCCATGGTCTAAAAGAGAAGAATCTAAAAATATCTGACAAAGCCCTTATGAAACTTATCCGGGAGTACACAAGAGAAGCTGGTGTTAGAAATTTAGAAAGAGAAATTACCTCTATTTGCCGGAAGGTTGTCAAAAAAGTAGTGTCTAAGGGTAAAAATTATCGCGAAAATGTAACTCCTAAAAACCTGGAGAAGTATCTGGGCATTCCTCGCTATCGGCGGATGGAAATAGACAAGAAAGATGAGATTGGCGTAGCCGTAGGTATGGCCTGGACAGAGTTTGGGGGAGAATTGTTGACTTTTGAGGTAACTAAAGTTCATGGTAAAGGAAACTTCACTCTTACTGGTCAATTAGGGGAGGTTATGCAAGAATCGGCCCAGGCAGCCTTCAGTTATGTTAAGGGCAAAATATTTGAACTAAATATAGCCAAAGACTTACATAAAAACTTTGATATCCATATCCATGTCCCTGAGGTGGCTACTCCTAAAGAAGGTCCTTCAGCCGGTATTACTATTGCTACCTCTATAATGTCGCTTCTTACTAGAATCCCCGTGAGCAAGAAAGTAGCCATGACTGGCGAAATCACTTTGAAGGGGAGAGTCCTGCCCGTTGGCGGCATAAAAGAAAAGCTGTTGGCTGCGGATCGGGAAGGAATTCGAGTAGCTATTCTCCCAGCTGACAATAAGCCTGATCTAAAAGATATCCCTAAAAATATCAAAGAAAATATGACTATTCACTTTGTTGAAAATATGGATGAAGTTTTAAAAATTGCTCTGACAAAACCTTTGCCTCAAACTATTAAAAAAGATGAAATCTCGCTTACTTCTGAATATCCGACAGAAGAGGAGGGGGAGGGTCCTCAGGAGCCTCCTCTGACTCATTAGCATCTTTATATATAAAATTATATATTAAGAATTTTATCCCGATACTAATATTGGTCTTCTAATAATAAATTTCAAAGAGGTATAAAAATGAAAGACTATAATTTAGCAGAACTTGAGGAAAAAGATACTAATCAGCTCTTAAAAATTGCTTCTCAAATAGGAATCGACGACAGCGAAATCGAGGATTCTAACCGGCACAATCTAGTATTCAAGATCTTAGAAGCTCAGGCCAAAAGAAATGGACTCCTTTTTTCAGAAGGAGTCTTAGAGTGCTTAGACGATGGTTTTGGCTTTTTAAGAGCTCCTGAATTCAGCTATTTACCAAGTCAAGATGATATCTATGTTTCGCCTTCTCAAATAAGAAAATTTCAGCTTCGAACCGGTGATACTATCTCTGGAATTGTCCGTCCGCCTAAAAATGGAGAAAAATATTTTGCCCTAATTAAAATTGAAGCCATCAATTTTACCCATCCTGATGTCGTTTTAAATGCCAGAAGAAATGTATATTTTGACAATCTAACTCCTTTGTATCCATTTGAAAAAATTAAGCTTGAAGATGGTAACCGGAAGAATTTAAATGCCCGGGTTATGGACCTTTTAACCCCAATTGGCAAAGGACAAAGAGGGCTCATTGTCTCGCCTCCTAGAGCTGGCAAAACAACCCTGCTCAAAACTATAGCTAAGTCTATCGAAAAAAATCATCCTGAAATATTCCTCATTGTCCTTTTGGTAGCTGAAAGACCAGAAGAAGTGACAGATTTTCAGCGAAGCATTAAAGGAGAGGTTGTCGCTTCAACCTTTGATGAACCGCCAGCCCGCAATGCTCAGGTGGCTAATATTGTTCTGGAGAAATCTAAGAGACTGGTTGAGATCAAAAGAGATGTAGCTATTCTGCTCGATAGTGTTACTCGTTTAGCTCGTGCTCATAATGCTATTATTCCTCCTTCAGGCAAGGTACTATCCGGAGGGATCGATGCCAACGCCTTAAACAAACCTAAAAAATTCTTTGGTTCTGCTAGAAAAGTTGAAGAGGGAGGAAGCTTAACCATACTTGCCACCGCTCTCATTGATACTGGCAGCCGCATGGACGAAGTTATTTTTGAAGAATTTAAAGGTACTGGAAATTTAGAAATAAACCTTGATCGCCGTTTAGTAGACAAAAGACTTTTTCCAGCTATAGATATCAATCGTTCTGGAACCAGAAAAGAGGAGCTTTTAATAAAAGAAAAGGAATTAAACAGGATATGGATTCTGAGAAAAGTCCTTAGCCAGTTAAGCGAAGTTGAAGCCATGGAGCTTCTATTAGATAAACTTTCCAAAACAAAAACAAATTCTGAATTTTTGGAAGCTATGAGCAAAGGCCTCTAAAATTATAAAATATTAAATCAGCCCAACATTTCCTAAAAAAGTTAAATTTCATTCAATATTCTAAGAAAATAGATATATAAATATTTATATAGGAGTAGAAAAAAGAAGTAAAAAATAATAATGTCGCATAAGATATATTATGTCAACTTTTATCATATTTCCTATTTTTATTTTATTTAATACCTATACAATTATATATTTTTACTTTTTTTCAGCTTCTTTATTATTTCTTCTAATATTTTTATTATTTCATCTTTTGTTACCTGAGGTTTCTTAAATTCTATTTTTATTTTATATTCCTCTTTGGCAGGGGCATAATTATATATAAAACATCTTGGCTTACTTATTTTACCTTTCAATCTTTTTGAAAGTTCTCTTGTATCTTCACGTTTTAAATCTCTATTTTTAACCTCATCAATAAGTTTTAACATATTATCTCTTGTTTTTTGTTTAGCAACTTCAATTAAAACACTTCGGCTTGTGATATTATTTTCTCTACAATATTTTCTTATGTCTTTAGGTATTTTATTAATATTTATTATTTCGGTAATTGTAGATCTAGCTTTACCTATTACTTCTGCAATTTTACTATGGCTGTAACCATAATTATCAGCCAGTGATTTTAATCCTTCTGCTTCTTCGAAAACATCTAAATCTTTTCTTTGCAAATTTTCAATTAAAGCTAATTCTAAAGCTTCATTATCTTCCACGTTCATTTCTATACAAGGTATTTCTGTTATGCATAATTTTTTTGAAGCTATATATCTTCTTTCACCGGCAATAATTTCATACCTGCCATCTTTTGGCCTGACAAGAATAGGTTCTAGTACACCTTTATTTTTTATAGATAACATCAGCTCTTTCATATTGCCCAATTCACTCCTGGCCTGCCTCGGATTAGCATCTATTTTATCAATTGGAATCATTCTCACTCTTGGCCCTTTAGCCTTGGCTGATATCAAATCTACAAAGTGATTATCATGCCTTAGACTAAGATCATCAGGTAAACCTGTTTTTTTAGTTTTTGGCACGTCTTATTATCTCCTCAGCTACTTTTTTATATTGAATTGCTCCTACTGAATTAGGGGCAAAAGTAAATATTGATTCTTTATAAGCAGGGCTTTCTTCTAATTTAACACTTTTGGATATAATTGTTCTAAAAACATTTTTTCCAAATACTCTTTTAATACGTTTAACAGAATCTTTAGAAATATTTGTTCTTTTATCATGGAGCGTTATTAATATTCCTAATATCTGAAGGTTTGGATTTGCTACTTTCTTTACCTTTTCTATTGTTTCCAGTAAATCATCAGCCCCTTCAAGGCTTAAATATGATGATTGCACCGGAATTATTACTGCATCAGCAGCTACCAGTGCATTTATAGTTATTATTCCTAATGTTGGAGGCGTGTCAATAATGATATAATCATATCTCTTTTTAATATTTTCTAAGACGTCTTTTAATCTGTAATGGCCATCTATTTCTCCTAATAATGATGGTTCTAATTTAGCCATTGAAATTTTGGAAATAGCAATATTAAGCCCTGGAATTGTCGACTTTATAACAATATCTTCTATTTTTATATTATGGTTCATTATTACATCATATAAAGAATTATTATATTTTGATGGATCTTTGACACAGGATAAAGTGCTATGGGCTTGAGGGTCAGTATCTATCAAAAGAGTGCTTTTTCCCATTATGGCTAATGCTGAAGAAACATTTAAAGCTGTCGTCGTCTTCCCTACCCCACCTTTCTGATTTGTAACAGAAATTATCACTAAATTCCTCCTCTCCTGAAGTTAAAATATCTAATTGCTAATAAAATATCAAGAAAAAAATAAAAATTGTCGGCCTGCCGACAATTTTATTTAAATAATTGAATTTAAATAAATTATAAATATTTATATTTTATTATTTATAGCCAAAGATATCTTATTGTTAAGCTACAATCAAACGACATGACAATAAACTCAAATCATAGCTATCAATTTTTGTCATTCCAGCTAAATTAACGAATTTTCCAAGACCACCATTTTTGATGAATCTAAGGCCATTACGAAAATGTTGTTTTCCGGCAACAAACCTGCTGTCCATTTATGGCCAACAGGGAACATTGTTTACCAGTTCCACATTTGGGTCAGTCATTGATACTGCTCCCTTCTCTTATTTTTTTATCAATTTTAAATACTCTTTTTTCTGGTAAATACCTTTTAATATCTTACTCAGCAAAGATGGAAATGTTTCCTGAGTATAATTGCATTTTGCAACCTCAATATTTTCGGAAGAAAAGTAACAGACAATCTCTTTGACGTGATCAGCATATTTTACCGGGCTGCCTTTTCTAATAGCCCTAAAATAGGTAACCTGGATTAACATTTCCTGCTTCTCCCCTGCTTTCTTTTCCATAATGAGTACATGTTCTTCCTTATTTTTTTGATTGCCATCCAATTCCATAAAGAATTCTCTCTTGATAAATTCATCTTGGCCATAGCTACCCAGCTCAGCCACTTCTTGGTAAATTTGATTAAGAGTTTTTAGCCATTTATCTTCAGGTTGATAACTGTTCTTATTTACTGACGATTCTAAACCAAAGCCAAGCCCAAGGATAAATAAAATTAAAACAATAAATGTTAATACTTTAAAGGAGAGAAAAAATGAGAGAATTATTGTTCTAGAATTCAGCTTCATTTTTATTATTATAACTTATCTAAGCTTTTAAATCTTGGTAAAATTTCTTTAATAAAATTGATTTATTTGACAAAAATAATGATAGGATTTTAATTTAAACTTACCAATCGATTATTTCTCAATGGACTTTAGTCAATATTAGTCCATTCTTCTTTTATTTTAAAACCGCGTTTTTTGGCTTCAGCTAAAAAGCGTAGAGGATCAACCGCCTTTTCTAAAGGAAGAACGCCTTTTTTAGACATTCCCCTGACGGCCATTTCCAGCATAATAGCTGCGTGCCAGCCAGTCAATCTCTCCATAGCAGTAAAATGAGTCTTAGTATCATATTTATCAACTACCTCTATTTTAAGCTGTTGAAGGCGGCCATCTTTCTTCCCTCGAACTAAGACCCTTATCAGGCAGATGTCTTTAAAGCCAGGAGATGCTTTTATTTTAGGCTCAATAAGGGCATGGAATACCTCACGGGGAACCACTTTCTGCCTTCCTACTTTAATAGGCTCTAACTGGAAAAGGCCAAGAAGCTGATAGGCTTTGAACTGTTTAAAATGACCGGGATAGCGGAGAGTCTTATTTTGATAGGTTCGAAGCTTTCCTTTGTAAACTCTAATTGCGGTGGAAGTACCGCCTGAGGTAACGAAAGCCTCCAGCTTTCCCAAAGGAGGAAAATCAACGAGTTCATATTCTGTAAAGCATGGAACTTTAACCTTCCGGCCTTGGCGGAGATAAACAGCTTGGCCATCATATTCATTGGTAAGACCATTTATGTGAAAGGTAAGCTTGTAGTTCCAAGGAGGTTCTGGCTTCTGAGGAAGGCCTCCATCCCAGATAAAGACATCTTGAGCCTCATCCATCTGAGAGATTCCATAAGAAGCTAAAGATCCTGTCATCCCCGGGCCCATGCCGCAATCAGGAATTATTGTTATTCCAGCTTTCTTTGCTTCTTTATCAAGCTTAAGCTGCTCAGCTACCACCTGAGCATTGCCTCCTAAGTCAGTCATATTGGCTTTGGCCGTAATAGCTGCTTTAGTTATGGCCAGATTATAATAATAAGGAACTGCACTTAAACAGCCATCGACATCTTTAAGTATTGTTTTTAATGCCTTTTTATTCTGAACATCAAGCTTAAGTCCACGGCAAATCTTGCTACCGCTCAACTTATTTACCCGCGTGGCTGCTGATTTGGCCACTCTTTCGTTTATATCGGCCAGAATCACCTCAGAAGCATTAGCTTGGGTTGCCAAATCATAAGCAGAAGCTGTTCCCTGCCGACCGGAACCAATAACAACATATGAATTGTCCATCTTTTACTCCTTTATAGCTAAATTTTACATTAGAAAATAATTATTCATTATTTTTAGCTGAAGTCAATCATCCAAGCTAAAATTGTTAGAGTAAATTTTCGTTTGTTATTTTTAATGCCATCTTGGATATTTGGTGCATTTTGAATTTTACGGTTGAACTAATAACAAAATATCCATAAAACACTTGAAAAATAATAATTCTTAACATAAAGTTATTCTGATAAAAAATTAGTTTCATGATTAAAAATTTGATCGGATTGATTATTTCTAGATCAAAAAAACATTTTGTTGCTTTTCTGACTAAATACCATTCAACAATAAATTCCGAGTTAATATTCTAAGAAAAAGGACCAAAATGAACAAAGAAAACAATCGAAAAAAGCCTCAATTCTTAAAAGAAATGAATCTCCTCGATACCACCTTTTTAGTAATAGGTGGAGTAATTGGCTCAGGTATATTTCTAACTACAGGCTTCATAGCTGAATATCTTCCCTCACCAGGCTTGATTCTTATTGTCTGGTTAGTTGGTGGAATTATTGCCCTCAGCGGGGCATTATCTTTTGCCGAACTGGGAGCAATGTATCCTCAAGCTGGAGGCCAATATGTATATATCAGAGAAGCCTATGGTTCCTGGGCAGGATTCCTATATGGATGGGGCTTTTTCTGGTTCATAATGTGTGGCGGTAATGCCGCCCTGGCAGTGGGATTCTCTGAATATTTGGGATATTTTTTACCCGCTTTGTCCACAAAATCATACCTTCTTCAGATAAATCTGGTGGGCCTTCCTTATTCTATCTCTGCTGGTCAGTTGGTGGCAGTATCTGCTATCATTATACTTTCCATAGTTAATTATTTTGGCATAAAAAGCGGCGTAACTGTTCAGAACATATTCACCTTTTTAAGATTAGCTTCAGTAGCAGCCATCGTTATCTTTGGCTTAGCCATAGGCAAAAAAGCTGGCCTCTCAAGCCTTGGCCATTTCTTTACTGGAGGCACCGGCTTCAATTTGGATTTCTTAAAGTTCTTTGGCCTGGCCCTTATTGCTGTTTTCTGGACATATGATGGCTGGTACTCGGTCAACTGCGCAGCTGGAGAGATAAAAAATCCCAAAAAAAATCTGCCTCTCGGCCTTATCCTGGGGACTTTAACCGTTACTGTTGCCTATCTTTTGGTTAATCTTGTTTATGTTCTAGCTTTACCTGTGGAAAAAATGAAAGGAGTTGCTCGCATCGGCGAGTTGGCTTCAACTCAACTTTTTGGATCATCTGTGACATCAATAATTTCCGCAGCCATCATGATTTCAATTTTTGGCTGTTTGAGCGCGTGCATTATTTATGGACCGAGAGTCTATTACGCCATGGCTGAAAATGGAGCTTTTTTTCAGAGTATGCGCTATATTCATCCCCGCTATCATGTTCCCTCTAAAGCTATTATCGGTCAAGCCATCTGGTCTTCTCTTCTTTGTATCACTGGAACATATCAGGCACTTTATGAATACGTTGTTTTTGCTTTAGTTATCTTTTTTGCTTTAACCGGGTTAGCCATTATAGTTCTCCGTTATAAACGGCCAAACCTTAGAAGACCTTATAAAACCTGGGGATATCCTTATTTGCCTCTTCTTTTTATCATTATCAATGTAGCTGTCTTCTTTAACACTGTTATCGCTCAACCTTTAAAATCAGCCATCGGCCTTATTATGCTTCTTCTCGGCCTGCCAGCCTTTTATTATTGGCAAAAGAAAAGCAAGGCTAATATTCAAACAAGTAATGACTGATAATTAAGCAGATAAATTAAAATTTACAGATGAAGAAAAAAACATAGCTAGCAGGATTACCTGCACAAGATTGCTAAGAAACTTTGCTAAGTAACAATTCCCCTAAAAACAAAAAAGCTGGATGAAGTAATAACTCTCCTGGTTTTACTTAACCCAGATGGCATTGATATGGTGAGTAACTGGTACAAAAACAACCTAGGCACACCCTATGAGACCTCTCCCCTCCCCTGGCGCTGCCAAAAGTACATTGGCCACGATAACAACATTATTCTTCAATTAAATATTTCCTATTTTATACTTTAAACGGAAATGAGAGGGTGTGATTCCTTCTTTCTTTTTGAAATACCGGGTAAAATGACTCTGATCATAAAAACCTACCTCATTAGCCAGATCCGCTAATTTAATATCTGTATTAAGAAGAAGATATTTTCCATAATCAAGCCGGAGTTTGCTAATATAGTCAGTAAAAGAAAGCCCGGTTTCTTCTTTAAAAAGATGAAGAGCCCGGCTGACACTCAAAGCTCCAGCCTCAGCTATTTCTTTGGCTTTTATCTTCTTTGTAAAATTTTGATTTACATAATCCAACATTCTCTTGCTTTTAATTTTTTTCTTTTTATCTTTAATTAAGGAAACTTTATTGATGAAATTTTCCAAGATCTGAGTTAATTTATATAAAAGTTCTTCTGTGTCTGTCACTCTATTTAAATCAGTAAGGTAAGAATAATTAAGTCCGAACAATTCTTTGGCCTCTACACCTGCTTCAATAGCGGCTCTGGAGATGATGACTACCAGTTCAATAGCCCGTACTTTTATGATCTCAAAATTCATGCCACTTTCAAAAAAAATGGAACCTAAAAATTCATTAAGAATTTCTCTAGCTCCATTCTTATCTCCCAGCTTTACTTTTTGAATTATCTCATTTTGTTTATCAAGGATTTTCCGAGATATATCAGATTTGCTCTTTTTTAAATCATTCAAGAAGTTGGCAATTTTGTATTGTTGGACATATCTTTCCCTTTTATTTCTAAGGAAGTTAATATCGCTAATGTAGTATCTTCTAGTTAAGTATAATAAAAATGAAAGATATTCTCGGGTTTTTTTTAAGGAAACTATTTTTAAGTTAAGCCGACTCCTTTTTTGGTCAGAGAGACTATATTCATAGTTTTCCTTCAATTTATTAGCTATTTCTTCATCAATATCTTTTTTCATTTCAGGGAAAATAGCAAAACCGCTGATCAGACCACCCATAAGTTTTTGCTTATAAATCACAGGCACAGCGAAAATAATCAGGCCTAAAGGACAGGTAGTAATATATCCCTCACCCCAGCGGAAAGATTCTTTGATAGCCCTGAGCATACTCAAGTGGCAGTTCTTCTCTATTAACTCTTTTTCTTTGGGTAATAAGCGCAGACATAATCCACATTCATTTGATTTATAGACTGTTTGGCCTTCGTTATTGATTAAAATCAAAGGTAGGCCTGTCCGCTGACAATATTTTTTAGCTAAAGAAGAAAATTTTTTAAAAGGAATGTAATCTTTAATTTGCATTATAATTACATTTTTATATGAAAAATCATAACATAATTATACAAATATAATTAAAAATATACTATACTATATCACTATAATTCAGTAAAAATAAATATAATGTAATGTCGATCCTCAAAGAAATTGCCTTAAATTTAGAAACAGGCGACTCTTCAACTGTTAAAGAATTATGCCGACAAGCCCTTTCTTTATCAATTCCAGCCGACGTGATCTTAAATCAGGGCTTAATCAAGGGCATGGAAGTTGTAGGCTTTAAATTCAAAAAAAATGAAATATTTATTCCTGAAGTTCTGATTGCCGCCAGGGCTATGAAAGCAGGCTTAGAGATTTTGAAACCCCATCTTAGTAAAAAAAAGAAAAAAATGAGGAGGAAAATCCTTATGGGCACAGTTAAAGGTGATCTTCATGATATTGGTAAGAAAATTGTAGGTATGATGCTGGAAAGAGAAGGATACGAAATTATAGATATAGGCATAGATGTGACTAAGGAAAAATTTTTAAAGGCAATCAAAAAAGAAAAGCCTGAGGTGGTCGGTATGTCAGCTCTTTTAACCACAACTATGACCTATATGAAAGAGGTAATAGAAACTATAAAAAAAGCAAAATTAAGAGAGGAAGTAAAGATTATAATTGGCGGAGCTCCTGTTACTCAGTCTTTTGCTGACGAGATCAAAGCTGATGGCTATGGCCTTGATGCGGTTGCAGCTATAGACCTTGTCAAAAATCTTTTCCTCTGACAATAGCAATATGGAGTCATTTCAAATGCAATCTTTTCCTCAATATGAAATAAAAATTTTAAATTATGAAAAAGTTATTTTAGCCAACCAAGGAGATAATTTAGCTCAAAAAATTCTGGAAGCTGGTATTAATTTAAGAGTTGATTGTCAAAGAAAGGGCTTATGCGGTAAATGTCTGGTGGAAATAATAAAAGGCAAGCTTCCTCCTCTCAGGAAAAAAGAAAATTTAATTTTAAAAGAAAAGGGATTGAAAACTGATAAATACCGGCTGGCTTGTCTCTATAAAATAGAAAGCGATATTAAGCTTAATATTCCCCCAGAATCAATCATTCATGAAATTTCTACTCTTAAAACAGGCATAAAGTCATCTCTGACTCTAAACTCTGCTTTGAAAAAATATTATTTAGCCTTAAAAAAGCCTCAAATTAGTTCACCTCATTCTGGACTTGAGTGTTTGCAGCGAGGCCTTCCTAAAAAATATCTAATTAATAATTTAGACCTAGTGAAAAAACTACCGAAAATATTAGATAAATCTAAATTCAAAGTGACGGCAGTCATTTACCGTGATAACGAAATATTAAGCTTAGAGCCCGGTCATACTTTAGATGAAGCTTATGGAATTGCTATAGATGTAGGTACAACCACTTTGGTGGCCTCTCTTTTAAATTTAAATAACGGCCAAATCCTGGAAATCGCAACTTCGGCCAACAGTCAAATGCAGTTTGGAGCTGATGTAATCTCCAGAATCTCTTTGGCTGTTTCAAATTCTAAAAATTTGTCATCTTTAAAAAAGGCTATAATTACTAGCCTCAACCAAATGATAACTGAATTGATCAAAAAAACTCAGATAAAAAGAAATTATATCTATGAAGCTGTTATTGCTGCCAATACAACCATGAATCATCTACTGCTGGGGATTCCTGTCGCTTCCCTGGCCACAGCTCCTTTTCATGCGGTTTTTTCCAAATTGCCGCCTTTGTCTAACCAGGAAGCAGGCCTTAATATCTATAAATATGGAAAAATTTATTTTTCCCCTAATATTAAAAGCTTTGTCGGAGGAGACATCTCGGCTGGTCTGATTGCCTCAAATTTCGGAAATAGACCGGGGAATTATTTATATTTAGATTTGGGTACTAATGGCGAAATCGTTCTTAAGACCGAAGATAAATTGATAGCAACTTCGACTGCAGCTGGCCCTGCTTTTGAGGGGATGAACATAAGCTGTGGCTTGCCGGCTTTGCCCGGGGCAATTTATAAAGCATCTTATGACTCCAGGCTAGTTTTCTCTACCATAAAAAATAAAAAACCCAGAGGAGTCTGTGGCACTGGTTTAATTGACTTAATAGCTATTTTTTTAGAAAGAGAAATAATCTCATGCCAAGGGAGAATCAAAAATAAAGCTGGAAAAATAAAAATAACTGAAAATATTTATTTAACTCAAAAGGATATAAGGGAGATACAGTTGGCTGCGGCTGCCGTTAAAACAGGAATCAAAATGATGCTAAAAAAGCATAATATCAAGTCAAAAGATCTAGATGGAATATTTATTGCTGGAGCTTTTGGAAATTATCTTAACATAAAAAACAGCCTAAAAATAGGCCTATTACCTGAAATTGATGAGAAAAAAATCACTTTTATAGGCAATGCTGCTTTAGCTGGAGCCCAAGCTTTATTACTTTCTCTTCCGGCCAGAGAAAAAATTGAATCGCTGGCGGATAAAATTGAATATTTATCCTTAGCCAGCCAGGCCAAGTTTCAAGATGATTTTGTTAACTCCTTAGAATTTAAAAAATGGAGCATCTGATTCAAAAGAAAGTAAGATCATGAAAATTGCAATTTCAGGCAAAGGAGGCACCGGAAAATCGACTATTGCCGGCCTGCTGGCCCATTATCTTAACCGCGAGGGCTACAAAGTCCTAGCCGTTGATGCTGATCCAGATGCTAATTTGGCTTCAGCTCTGGGCATTCCTCCGGAAATAGCCGCTTCTATCACTCCCATTTCTGATCAGGGACGGCTAATTGAAGAAAGGACCGGAGCTAAGCCCCGACAATTTGGCCAGTTATTTAAAATTAATCCCTTGGTTGATGATATTCCTGATGAATTCTGTTTAAATTTCCAGGGAATAAAATTGCTGGTTATGGGGGCTGTGCGAAAGGGTGGCCGTGGTTGTGCCTGCCCAGAAAATGTTCTCCTGCGCAGCCTTCTTTCTGAGATTATACTCCACCGTCAGGAAGTAGTTTTGGTGGATATGGAAGCTGGTATCGAACACTTGGGCAGAGGCACAGCTCAGGCTGTTGATAAAATGTTGATAATTGTTGAACCTGGCTCGAGAAGCATCGCTACAGCTAAAACAATCATAAAATTAGCCAAAGAAATAGGAGTTAATTCTTTTGCTATCATAGGGAATAAAATTCAGAACGATAGCCAGAAAAAATGGCTCATCCGTCAGTTCTCTTCCAATCTTTGGTGGGGGATGATTTCCTATCACGAGCTGATTCGAGAAGCCGATTTGAGGCAAAAACCTTTGATCGAATTTATGGATGAAAAGTTAAAATCAGAATTTGACCCAATATATAAAGCCATGCTCCTTTCCTTTTATAAAAAAGAAAAAAAATAAAACTTTGTCAGCTCATTGCACATTCTCTTCAAAGAAAAAACTTAATTTTAAAATTACATCAAAAAGAGTTTTAAGATATGAGGCTAAATTTATTTTTTAGCATAATTATACAAATTTTTTATCTAAATATACTATAATCGGTCGCTTTTTTTTAGTAATTTATTATTATTAATTAAGGACAGGAGGTAAAATATGAGCTTTAAGCCCCAATGTTTAGCCACAGCTATCGGTAGTTTTCCCCACAATAATGTTGCAACTGCCTGTCAAATAATTTTTGAAAGTATACCAGAAATTCCAGTTTGGCCGCAATTACCCAATTCAGATTTTAGAGAAAATATGGAGATTCAATATAGTGAAGGTTTACCTCGAGTGGTTCTTGATGAAAAAAAAGAAAGAATGTATTTTGATACCAGCGGCGATTTTAGCCAAGAACTTGAAAAATTTTATGAAAATTATCTGGCCGAAAACCTGGAATATTTTCATATTTCGCCTGAATTCAGCCGGGGCCTCTATGAAATGGAAAAAATATTTAAAAGCGGAAGCCAACCAAAACCAAAATTTTTTAAAGGACAGGTCACAGGCCCAATTACTGAGGGTTTGGGCAGAGTCGACGAAAACAAACGTTCTATTTATTATAATGAGTTATTTAGGGATGTAATTGTCAAAGCAACTGAAATGAAAGCCAGATGGCTTATCAACAAATTTAAGTTCTTAGAATGTAATCAAATCTGTTTTGTTGACGAGCCTATTCTTTCTGCCTTTGGCTCATCTACTTATGTTAGTGTTCATCGCGATGACGTAGTTCGGTATTTAAACGATGTTATAAAGGCTATCCATAAGGAAGGAGCTCTAGCTGGATGCCATTGCTGCGGCAATACTGAATGGACAATTCTGATTGATGCTGGAATTGATATTATCAGCTTTGATGCCTATGAATACGGGGAAACCATCGGCTATTACCCCCAGGAAGTAAAAGCTTTCCTGGAAAAAGGAGGATCTTTAGCTTGGGGAATAGTTCCCACTTCAGAAAAATCCTTTCAAGAAACTCCTCAATCCCTTATAGATAAATTAAAAGTCTTAATCAATAATTTGGCTCAAAAGGGTATTAACAAAAATCTCTTGTGGGAGCAATGCTTACTAACACCAAGCTGCGGCACCGGCTCCCTTTCGGTAGAATTAGCTGAAAAGATTTTCGAACATCTACAAGAGGTAAGCTATAAGCTTCGGAATTAAATATTTCTTGATAAAAAACAAAACTAGTTAAAAAGAGAGAAATTAAAAAATGAAGAAATCATCAGCCTCCGAGAAAAAAAGCGTAGATGCTTCGGTCAATTATTTGCTTAAAAATAGAGGGGAGAAAAAGTGGGAAACCTGCTGGGACCGTTCTGAGCAACAAAGCCCTCGCTGTGGTTTTGGAGAGCGAGGACTCTGCTGTCGTATTTGTTTCATGGGGCCCTGTCGCATAAGCCCCACCGACAAAGGGGCTCAAAAAGGCGTTTGTGGGGCCACGGCCGAAGTAATTGTGGCTCGAAATTTTGCACGGATGGTAGCTGGGGGTGCTTCTGCTCACAGTGACCACGGCCGTGGTGTGGCCAAAACCCTCCTTTCAGCTGTTAAAAATCCAGAATCTGGCTACTTTATAAAAGATGTAAATAAGCTAAAAAAAGTGGCCAACCATCTTGGTCTTTCTATCAAAGATAAATCAAAAGAAATCATTGGTCAAGAAGTAGCTGAAAAACTTCTGGCAGAGTTTGGTCAGCAGGAGGGTGAAATATCTTTTATTAAGCTGGCTCCGCCAAAGCGTCAGGCTTTATGGCGACAGCTAAAAGTTGTGCCTCGAGGCATAGACAGAGAAGTGGTAGAAATGATTCATCGGACAACTATGGGTGTTGACCAAGACCATAAAAATATCATGCTTCAGGCCTCCCGCACAGCTCTAGCTGACGGCTGGGGAGGTTCGATGGTGGCCACCGAGCTTCAGGATATTCTTTTTGGTACTCCCTCCCCTATCCGAGGTCAGGTAAATCTAGGTGTTCTTTCTGAATCAGATGTTAATATAATTGTACACGGACATGAACCTGTCCTTGCAGAAATGTTAATCCTGGCCGCTCAGGATAAAGAGCTAATTGACTTGGCCAGAAAAAAAGGAGCCACAGGCATAAACCTGGCTGGAATATGCTGTACAGCCAATGAAATATTATTAAGACACGGACTTCCCATAGCCGGCAACGTCCTTCAGCAGGAGATGGCTTTGGCCACCGGGGCTGTGGAATCAATGATTGTTGATGTCCAGTGTATTATGCCTTCTTTATCAGATATATGCCATCACTATCATACTAAGCTTATTACTACTTCTTCCAAAGGCAAAATTAAAGGGGCTGAGCACTTCGAGTTTTCTGAAAAGACGGCTTTAGATACGGCTAAAAGAATAGTTAGAGAAGCTATCCTGAATTTCCCCAATAGGAGACAGATAGACATTCCTAAACAAAAAATGGATCTAGTAGCAGGCTTCAGCCATGAAGCCATAATTTATATGCTTGGAGGCAAATTTAGGGGTTCTTATATGCCCCTTAACGACAATATTATTAATGGTCGGATTAGAGGAGTAGCAGCAGTGGTTGGTTGCTGCAATCCTAAAGTTGTTCATGATCAGGGACATATAAGTTTGGTAGAAGAGCTAATTGCCAATGATATTCTGGTAGTCCAGACAGGCTGTGCGGCCATTGCCTGTGCAAAGGCAGGACTTTTAATTCCAGAGTCGGCTGAAAAATATGCAGGCCGGGGCCTGGCTGAAGTATGCCGGGCAGTGGGAATGCCGCCTGTCCTTCATTCAGGTTCCTGCGTCGACAATAGCCGTCTGCTTATGGCCCTATCAGAAATGGTCAAAATTGGTGGCCTGGGGAACGATATAAGCGACCTGCCAGCAGCCGGAGCTGCTCCCGAATGGATGAGTGAGAAAGCCATCTCCATCGGCCATTATTTTGTCGCCTCTGGTGTTTTTACTGTCTTTGGCGTTGGGCTTCCCGTCACTGGTAGCTCTGTCTTTTCCCAGCACATTTTTCAAGAGTTTGAAAATATATATGGGGGCAAATGGGCTGTGGAACCCAATATAGCCAAAATGGCTGCTAAAATTATTGATCACATAAATAATAAAAGAGAAAAGCTTGGAATCAGTAAAGGCCGGGAAAGGGTCCTTTATGATATGGCCATGAGAAGAGAATTAGAAGTCTAAGGATTAAGAGGAAGAATCATGTCAAAATTGATCGCCACCAAAGCCATTCGAGGAGCTCATAAATTAGTGGCTCGGGCCGAAAAAGAATTAAAACAAGCTCTTAAAGAAAAAGATCCTGAAACCAAAGTAGAATTTCCCAACACAGGTTATTATCTGCCTATATCTTATGGAATTCTGGGAATAAAGATTGAAACCCTGGGCGGGCTGGTTGATCTCCTCAAAGAAGCTAAAAGCCTGCTGCCACCTTTGCCTGAGGACAAACTCTGGGTTCCTTATCTTGGTCATACTCTCGATGCTGGAATGGCTACTCTTTTTGCTGATGAAATTATCGAGGCTCTCAAATATACTGAGAGTCCTCTTCCCTACCTCCCAGAATCTTCTCCCAGAGACGGCAATCTATGGTTGGGAGCAGCCAGTGATGTTATCATGAGAGAAAGAGGTATAGAGTTTGTTGACGGCACAGCCCCTGGTTTTGCTGCTTGTGTTGGCTACTGTCCTACTAATGAAATTGCAGTTAAAATTGCCCGAGAACTCCAGGAGAAAAATCTTTATGTCTTTATGTCCTCCGATACTGAGGGTAAATCCATGGCTCAACAACTTCAAGAAGAAGGAGTGGAAATGGGCTGGGAGACAAGATTGGTTCCCTTTGGCTCTGATGTTACCGCTTGTATCCATTCTTTAGGTTTTGCCACTAGAGTAGCTCTCTCTTTTGGAGGAGCCAAGCCTGGCGATTATGAAAAAGTCCTCCGCTACAATAAAAATAGGGTTTTTGCTTTCATTTTAGCTTTGGGACCAGTTGACGATGAAAAGCATGCTCAGGCGGCTGGAGCTATCAATTATGGTTTCCCGACGATTGCTGATACTGATATTGATCAAATTCTACCCACTGGTATATGTACTTACGAACATGTTGTTTCTCCTGTGGCACATGATAAGATTGTGGCCAAGGCCATTGAAGTCAGAGGTCTCAAAATTACCATTTCTAAAGTTCCTATTCCCGTAGCTTATGGCCCAGCTTTCCAAGGTGAACGAGTGCGCAAAGAAGATATGTATGTGGAGTTAGCCGGCCAATCAAGCCCAGGTTTTGAATTTTTAACTACAAAAAAGTTAGAAGAAGTCGAAGATGGAAAAATTGAACTTATTGGGCCGGAAATAGATGAGGTAAAGGCAGGCAGCAAGCTGCCTTTAGCTATCTGGGTAGAGATAGCCGGTCGAGAAATGCAACCCGATTTTGAACCTATTCTTGAGCGCCAGATTCATGATTTTATAAACTCCGCCCATGGGGTATTTCATATGGGACAGCGGGATATCAATTGGGCTCGCATCAGTCACGAAGCTAAGCAGAAAGGTTTTAAGTTTAAACATTTCGGTTCTATCCTCCATGCCAAATTCCACGCTGAATTCTCCAAGCTAGTAGATAAAGTTCAGATTAAAATTTACACACGGGAGAAGGAGGTCTTAGAGCTCATTGGCTTTGCCCGAGAAATCTATAAAAAAAGAGATGCACGCCTGTCAGATCTTACAGATGAGGCAGTTGATACTTTTTACTCCTGTACTTTATGTCAATCTTTTGCTCCTAACCATGTTTGTATTATTACCCCTGAACGCCCAGGCCTATGCGGAGCTTACAATTGGCTGGATGGTAAAGCTGCTTATAAAATTAATCCAACTGGACCTAACCAGCCAGTTAAAAAAGGGAAGGTAATTGACCCCATCAAAGGCCAATGGGAAGGGATCAATGAGTTTGTTTATCTCTATTCTAATAAAACTCTTGAAATCTTTAATGCTTACAGCCTGATTGAATACCCAATGACTTCCTGTGGCTGTTTTGAATGCATTTCTTGTGTTCTACCTTCTACCAACGGTATTATGACTGTATACCGAGACTATACCGGAATGACCCCCAGCGGGATGAAATTTTCAACCCTGGCAGGCACGGTTGGCGGAGGTGTTCAGACACCTGGTTTCGTCGGCCACAGCAAACAATATATTGGAAGTAAAAAATTTATAAGCGCAGACGGAGGGGCCAAACGAATTGTCTGGATGGACAGGCAACTAAAAGAAGAACTGGCTCCAATTCTGAGTCAGATAGGTAAAGAAGAAGGATTAGATAATTTCTTGGAAATGATTGCAGACGAAACAGTGGCTGTCACTGAAGAAGAAGTTCTTGAATATATAACCAAAAAGAATCATCCAGCTCTCTCTCTGCCTCCCTTATTTTAAATTTAAAAGATGAAAACTATTGCTATTTCAGGTAAAGGCGGCACCGGAAAATCAACAGTAGCAACTATGATTATCCGCTGGCTCACCAATAAGGGGGCCCGTTCTATTCTGGCTGTGGATGCTGATTCCAATGTTAATCTTAACCAGCTTCTGGGAGTGGATCTCAAAGAAACCGTGGGTGCTATCCGGGAAGAAATGAGAGCCATGATTTCCAATATACCAGGAGGAATGAGTAAACCACAATTCCTTGAATATAAAATCCAGACAAGCTTGGTCGAACAGCCTCAGTTTGATCTTCTGGCCATGGGCAGGCCTGAAGGACCAGGTTGTTACTGTTATGCCAATAACCTCCTGCGCGATATTCTTCAAACCATTAGCCAAAATTATGAATATGTAGTCATAGATAATGAGGCCGGCATGGAACATTTAAGTAGACGAACTACCAACAAGATAGATTATTTACTCATTATCTCTGATCCATTTCCAAGAGGTATCCAGATATCTGGAAAGATTAACAGGCTTCTTAAAGAGCTTGATACCAGAGTTGCGAGAAGATATTTAATCCTTAATCGAGCCAGAAATCCGTTGCCTGATTCAGTCAGAAAATCTATTCAAGAGGAAAATCTTAACTTATTAGGTTTAATCCCAGAGGATAAACTGCTCATGACCAGAGATCAAGCTGGTCATCCTATTTGGCCAATTCTTAATAAAAGCCTGGCTTTTAAAGCTTTAGATAGATTAATGACTAAGCTTGTTCTTAGAGAAGAGGAGATAATAGATAATGAACATCGAACTTATTAAAGAAAAGAACCCGGGGAAAATTAGGGAAGTAACCTTTGGAGCCACCCCTGACCAGGGCGGAACCAGGTCCCATACTATTACCATTGGTGGCAGTACAGCTTTGCCTTTCCATTTTTTTGAAGGTGAACATCCTCATCGTCCAGTAGTAGCCATGGAAATCTTTGATAAGGTTCCAGCTAAATATCCCCCAGCTCTTCTCGACTGTTATCATCAAATCATTGATAAACCTGGGGAAATGGCTAAAAAATGTGTTGAAGAATATGGGGCAGAAGCTATTAGTATCCGCTTGGAAGGAACGCATCCTGAAAAAGGAAATAAAAGCCCAGAAGAAGCAGTGGAAGTTGTTAAACAGGTTTTAGAAAAGGTGAAGGTGCCTATAATCATCACCGGCCATAGTCATTTTGAAAAAATCAATCAAGTCATGAAAAAAGTGGCTGAAGCCACCGCTGGCGAGAATTGTTTGATAAATTATGTTGAAACTGACAATTACAAGACGATTACGGCAGCCTGTCTAGCTTATGGGCATTGCCTGGTACCTCAGACTCCCATAGATGTTAATCTGGCCAAACAGCTTAATATCCTTTTAAGTGAGATGAATTTTCCATCTGAAAAAATTGTTATGGATCCTTTAACCGGCACTTTAGGCTATGGCCTGGAATATTCTTATTCTATCATGGAGCGCATACGCACAGCTGGTTTAGCAGGTGACAATATGTTGAACTTTCCCATGCTCATTAATCCTGGTTATGAAAGTGCTCGGGTAAAAGAAGCCAAAGCCCCAGAAAGCGAGTATCCAGAATGGGGAAATCCCGAACTTAGGAGTGCTTATTGGGAAATAACTACAGCAATGAGTTTACTTGTGGCTGGAGGGGAACTTATTATTATGCACCATCCTAAAGCTGTAGAGGTTGTAAAGAAAAATATTGAAGAAATGTTTAAAGGAAAGGACAGAGATTAAAATGGCTTTATCTGGACTAGAAATATTTAAATTATTGCCTAAAACTAATTGCGGTGACTGCGGTTTCCCTACCTGTATGGCCTTTGCCATGAAGCTGGCTCAAAAGAAAGCGGAATTAAGTCAATGCCCACATGCTTCTGAAGAAGCCAAAGCTGCTTTAGGGGCCTCTAGTGAGCCTCCCATTCGTTTGATAAAGATTGGTAGCAGTCATCCTTTACAAATTGGGGACGAAACTGTCATGTTTCGTCATGAAAAAACTTTCTTTCATCAACCGGGAATAGGAATCGAGCTTCACACTTCAGAAAGCGAAGAATTGCTTAAGTCTAAAATAAAAGAAATAGAAAATTATAAAGTAGAAAGGGTGGGCGAAGAACTCAGAGCTGACCTGTTTTTAGTATCCCACGACTCTGATCAGGGCCAAAAACTGTTAACGACTGTTAAACTAATAAAAGAATTATCAACCAAAGGTATAATTTTTAATTGTGGTGATAAGGAGGCTCTTAAAACTTGCTTGAAATTTATTAAAGATGATTCTCCGGCTATCCTGCTTTCTCAAGAAGTAAGAGACGAAGATATTAAATTAGCTTTAGATTATGGGGCCAGCCTAATTTTAACTGCCACAACGCTTCAAAATCTGGCCGCACAAGCAGAAAAAGTTAGACAAGCTGGCTTAAAAAATATCATTCTCAATCTTAACACAGCTAATTTGGGGCAACTCCTCCAGAACAATACAATTATCAGGCGAAGCGCTCTTAAGCAGAATTACAAACCTTTTGGCTATCCTCTTTTCATCTTTATCCGAACTGATAATAAATTTGATTTAGTAGCCAAGGCTTCAGTTGCTATCTGCAAATACGACTCTATTATTATTTTGCCTCAATTTGACCCAGCTCTGTTTTATACTTTATTTACTCTCCGCCAGAATATCTACACTGATCCTCAGAAACCAATTCAGGTAGATCCCAAAATTTACCCTGTGGGCGAACCAACTCCAGAGTCTCCTGTTTTTGTTACCACTAATTTCTCCCTAACATATTTTATAGTTTCAGGGGAAATTGAAAATTCAGGGACTTCAGCTCATCTTGTTATTTGTGATGCCGAAGGTCAATCTGTGCTTACTGCTTGGGCAGCCGGAAAATTTAATGGAGAAACTATCGCCAAGTTCATAAAGGAGATAAAACTGGAAGAGAAAGTAAAAACAAGAAAAATTATTATTCCAGGTTTTGTATCTCAAATCAGCGGTGATTTAGAAGACAATCTTCCTGGTTGGGAAGTGATAGTTGGCTGCCAGGAAGCTTCGGATATTCCCTCCTTTGTTAAAAATGTCAATTTGACCTAAACTACCAGAAAATGAAGATAATAAATAATTTAAATTGTAGGGTACATTCTACGAATGTCCAGGATAAAAAAATGGCAGGAGCAAAGACTAATATAACCGAAAAAAAATTCAAACTTACCTTTTTTCCTTTTAAAATGAGTATTGATGTTCAAGGTGGATCAACAATTCTTGAAGCTGTCCGCCAACTCCAACTTCCTCTCAAAGCAAGCTGTGGTGGTAAGGGTAGCTGTGGAGATTGCCTCATCAAAATCTTAGCTGGAAATTATAAGGTTAAAGCATCAGCTGCTCTTTCTCAAGAACTTATAGATAAAGGCTATGCCCTTGCCTGTCAAACAAAAGTCACTAGCGATCTTACCGTTCAACTTCCTCAATTTGAAGAGCTTTCGATAAAAACAGTTCATGATTCTCAATTCTTTGAAAGCCATAGAGAAAAAATATCTGGGCAGTTTGAAGTAAATCCTCCTTTAAAAAAAATTAACCTTAATCTTCCCCAACCGACTATAGATGACAATTACAGCGACTTGAGACGACTGCAAAGAGAACTTCAAAAAAAATATGTGTGTACAAGAATCAAATGCGAATATTCTGTTTTAAAGAAATTAGCTCAAATCATCCGCCAAAACCAGGGGAAGATTTCTGTTGTTTTTTCTAACTTGGATTCTCTTCCTACCATCTTGGATGTTAGAGGTCAAGAGGAGAATCAAGGCCTTTATGGTCTGGCTATAGATATCGGGACTACGACTATTGTCCTTCAGCTGGTTAATCTGGAAAATGGTAAAATATCAGAGACTGTTTTTTCTTATAATCAACAACTTAAATGTGGGGAGGATGTTATTGCCAGGATAAATTACGCTCAGAAACCGGGCCATTTAGAGGAACTTCAAGAACTTATCATTCAGTCAATCAATAATTTAATCGCCAAAGCAATCACCTCAGCTCGGATTCTAGCTAAAGATATATATTTGGCTTCTATATCCGGTAATACGACCATGATTCATCTTTTATTGAAGCTGGAACCGAACTACATCCGCTTGGCTCCTTATGTGTCTACTATCAACCAAGTACCTGTACTGCTCTCCCGAGATTTGGGTTTGAAGATGAATGAGGAAGGAAGAGTTCACTGTTCCCCATTGGTGGGAAGCTATGTTGGAGGGGATATAACAGCCGGACTTCTGGCTACGCCGCTTTATGGTCACTCCCAAAAAGTTTCGCTCTTTATTGATGCCGGCACAAACGGCGAACTGGTTATTGGCAATAAAGATTGGCTTATGACCTGTGCCTGTTCGATAGGTCCTGCTTTTGAAGGCAGCGGCATAATAAGATGTGGAATGCCGGCCACAGCCGGAGCGATTGAAAATTTAAAAATAAAAGCTGATGGTCAGATTGAATATAGAGTAATAAACGGCCTTAAGCCTAAAGGCCTCTGTGGTTCAGGGCTGGTTGACCTTTTGGCCGAATTATTTTATGGAGGCTATATTGATCGGCACGGAAAATTCAACCTAAAAAAAGATAAGAAAAGATTTAAAGAAACTGAGACTGGCCTTGGGTTTTTAATTGAAAAGGCAGATAATTGTTATTGGGCGAAAGATTTATTTTTGACTGAAAATGAAATTTCTAATTTGATACGGAGTAAAGCTGCTGTATATTCAGCTTGCTCTTTCCTTCTTAAGAAATTAGGATTAAACTCTACCCAGCTAGAAAATATCTACTTGGCTGGTGGCTTTGGCCAGTATTTAAACATCGAGAATGCAATCCGTATTGGTCTTCTACCTGATATAGATAGAAACAAATTCCACTATCTGGGGAACAGTTCCCTGCTGGGAGCCTATCTCATCCTGCTTTCAAATAATAATATGCAGCTAGCCGAAGAGATTGCAGACAAAATGACCTACATTGAACTCAATACTGAACCTCAATACATGGATGAATTTATGGCAGCTTTATTTCTGCCTCATACAGATATAGACCTCTTCCCTTCTCTAAAAGGCGAGCTGGATGTCAAATAATCTTCAAATTAAACCAAAGAAAATAATCTATGGATTACGATGTCCTTATTGGACCATTCTAAAAAATAGAAAATTATGTCTAAACATTATCTAAATTTTATTTGAGGGAGGATATAATGAATGTTTCCATTTTCGATTTAATTAAGGAACGAATTGTGCTCTTAGATGGTGGTATGGGTACCGAGCTTATCAGACACGGTTTTCCTCAAGGTGCCTGCCCTGAGGCATGGAATGTAGAAAAACCTGAGGTTGTCAAGAAAATTCATACCAGCTATTTTGAGGCTGGCTCTGATGTAGTCCTGACTAATAGCTTTGGTGGAAACAAAATTAAACTTTCGTCTCATGGTTTGGAAAAAAGATGTTACGAACTAAACCGGACAGCAGCCGTCATTGCTAATGAAGTAAAACCTGAGGGAAAATTCTTAGCTGGAAGCATGGGGCCAACGGGCAAATTTCTTAAGCCTCAAGGAGAATTTTCTGAAGAAGAATTTGAAGAAGCTTATGCCGAACAGGCCAAAGGTCTAAGCGATGGTCAGGTTGATTTCCTTCTGATTGAAACACAGTACGATTTAAAGGAAGCTATCTGCGCTTTAAAAGGGGCGAGAAAAGTAACTGATGTGCCTGTTTTCGTGACCATGACCTTTAATTGCCATCCAAGCGGCTTTTTTACCTTGATGGGCAACAGCGTAGACCAGTGTATAGAAACTTTGGAAAAGGAAAAAGTTCCGGTTATAGGCACAAATTGTACCTTAAATAGCGCTGAGATGGTTGATCTGGTCAAAATAATGAGAGAAAAAACTTCCTTGCCCCTTATCGCTCAGGCCAATGCCGGCAAGCCATCTCTTTCCAAGGAAGGCGAAGCTACTTATTCCCAAGGAATTGATGATTATGTCCGCTATATTCCTCAGATGATGGAAAATGGAGCCAATCTTATTGGCGGTTGCTGCGGTACTAACCCTGATTATATAAAAAGAATGGCTGCAATTATAAAACCAGTATAGAAAAAGATTATTTATTTAAATTAATTATACAAATTTATTTGCTAATAATACTATACGCTCTGTATATTATTTTATTAACTATATCTGTTAATTATAAAAGACAAATTTAATTATAAAAGACAAATTTAATAATGAAAATCATATTTTTGACATCACATTGTTTTCAAATAATAAATCATCAAGTTTTTAGCCGTGGTTTGTTTATAAAATTTGTATCTTCTTGAATTTTTTGCTGTTTCCAGATATCTTATTCAAGATGACTAAATTGCCGAAGTTGGTATGTTTCTCTTTTATTTCAATCTTCTTGTTTTCTTATTTAAATCTTGCAGTTTCCCACGGATCCCCTCAGGATCTTAATCCAAAATTCAAAAAGTGGCTTGAGGAAGATGTGGCTTATATTATTACTCCTTTAGAGAAAGAAGTCTTTCTTCAGCTTAAAACTGATAGAGAAAGAGAACTTTTTATTGAGGCTTTTTGGAAGCAGCGAGACCCTACCCCCGGAACCCCAGAAAATGAATTTAAAGAAGAGCATTACCGTCGTATAAATTATGCCAATTATAATTTTGGCCGAGGCGTACCTAAGGCTGGTTGGAAAACGGATAGAGGCCGGATCTACATCATGTTAGGAGAGCCTCGAGACATTCAGAGATATACGGGAGAGTCAGAAATTTATAACACTGAAGTTTGGTTCTATCAAGGACTAAGTCAATATGGATTACCAGCCGGCTTTAATCTGATTTTTCTTCAAAAAAATAATATTGGTGAATATGTACTTTATAGCCCCTCAAGTGACGGGCCTCAAGCTCTTCTAACTTCATATTTTGGTGATCAAGCAAATTATATGGCTGCCTATAGAGCCCTTAAAAGAATAAATCCTACATTAGCTAATCTCTCACTTTCTCTTATTCCTGGAGAGAGAGCCCACTTTGGCCGTCCTTCCTTAGCTTCTGACATTCTCCTTCAGAATATATCCACAGTTCCCCAAAAGAAGTTAAATGATATCTATGCTAAAAAGTTTTTAATGTATAAAGACATAGTAGAAGTAGATTATTCAGCCAATTATATTGATAACGATCATTCGGTAAAAATTTTTAAGGACCCATCAGGGATATTTTTCGTCCATTATGCAGTTGAACTTAGAAAATTTTCTATTCAGCAATTCAAGCAAAAATTTTCAACTCACTTGAAAATAAACGGGAATGTCTCTGATCTAAAAGGTAAAACAATCTATCAATATGAACGATCATTTTCGGTCGAGTTGAATGAAGACAAGGTTAAAAAGATAACATATAAACCATTTGACCTTTACGACATGTTCCCTCTCACAGCTGGTACTTACCGCTTTTCGCTCATTATCAAAAATGAGGTTTCCAAAGAATTTACTTCTCTTGAAAAGGAAATCACCGTACCAGGGGAAACAGATGTTCTTCATCTGAGCTCCTTTATCTTGGGCTATAAATTAGAAGAGGGCTCATCCAAATCCAATGCCCTTAAGCCTTTTAAAATAGATAGCCATCAAGTATATTTTCAACCTAGAAATATCTTTCATCCTCATGATAAGCTTTTTCTGGTTTTTCAGGTATTAGGCTTAAAGACAAGCGAGATCAAGAACAAGGAGCTGAAATTTGAATTTTCAAAAGAAAGCCAACCGTTCTTAACTTTAGTTAAAAAAGTAAGCGAATATCCAGACAAAATGAATTTTATCCAAGAATTTTCTCTTCAAAAATTTCAGCCTGGGCATTATCAGATCAAAATCAGCTTAGTAGACCATAGTCAAGAACTTCTTTCCAGAGAGGAAAAATTTGAAATTACCTCGGCGGTAGCTATCCCCCGCCCCTGGGTTTATTCTAGAACTCTCCTCCCTGCTTCCCATCCAAATTATTCTTTTATCATGGGAGAACAGCTTTTCAATAAGGGAGAAATAGAAAGAGCCCAAAAATTGTTAGAACAAGCTTATAAAAGGCAGCCTGATTTTCTGAAATATGCCTTAGGTTTGGCCAGGGTTTATTTTATTAAAAAAAATTATAAACAAACGAAACAGCTCCTACTTTCCTTTACTAATTTAGAAAAAATTCCTTATCAACTCTATTATCTTTTAGGCAAGTCGCATCAGTCATTGGGGGAATATCATCAGGCTGTAGCTGTTTATAATCAGGCCATCTCCCGCTACGGCCTTAATACCAATCTCTTGAATTCCCTGGGAGAATGTTACTACAGGTTGGGATCCCATGAGGAAGCTCTAGCTGCCTGGGAAAAATCGATCGAAGTTAATGGCAACCAACCTGAAATTTTAGAGAAAATAAAGGCTGTAAAAAAAAATAAAAATAAAATTCAACAAAGGAGATAACATGAACAATCAACAATTTTTTGAGCAAATCAAAAAAGCTATTATTGAAGGCAACAAAGAAGAATCAGTGGCCCTGGCCAAAAAAGCAGTGGAGGAAAAGCTTGACCTGAATGAAGTTATTGAGAAAGGCTATGTACCTGGCATCCAGAAGGTAGGTGAATATTGGGAAAAGGGAGAATATTTTTTACCTGAATTAATTACTAGCGCTGAATGTATGAAAGCGGCTATGGCTGTTTTGCAGCCTGAGTTGGTAAAGGCCAAAATTGAAACTAAATCTTTGGGGAAAGTAGTAATAGGCACAATAGAAGGTGATATCCATGATATAGGTAAAAATCTAGTATCTTCTATGCTGGGTGCCAATGGTTTTGAGGTGGTTGATTTAGGAGCAGATGTTAAACTGGAAAAATTTATCGAAAAAGCAGTTGAAGAAAAGGCAGATTTTATCTGTCTTTCAGCCCTTCTCACCACAACCATGCTCGGCCAGAAAAAATTAGTAGAAATGCTGAAGGAGAAAAACCTTTACGGTCAGTTTAAAGTCATGGTAGGCGGAGCTCCTGTTAGCCGGCAATGGGCTGAAAACATAGGAGCTAACGGATATGCAGAAAATGCTATAACTGCTGTCAATGAAGCAAAAAAGTTAATCGAATCTGCAGATTAGATATGGCAGTTATAGAAAAAATCGAAAATTTTAAAATAGAGGTAGAGGAAAGAAGAGTTTTGAGACTAATCGTGTACAAGAAGCCTTTAGCTGAAACTAAACCCTCCATTCAACAGCTTATCAAAGAAGGAAAAAAAAGGGATGGTTTCTCTCCTCCAGCCAGCCTCTATCTTAACCATAATAGATTATGAGGAAACCAACAAACATCCAATTTTCAATCAAGCTGAAAAAGTTGCTCTTTGTATCTGCACCATTGGTTCTGTAGTGAAAAAAAAATTGAAGAACATCTGAAGAACAACGAAATGATTAGAAGCTTAATTCTGGATGCTTTGGCTTCGGAAGCAGCCGAGGAAGTTGCTCGTCATTCAGATCAAATTCTAGCTCAAAAAGCGAGGGAACTTGATCTATGGCCCAGTAAAAGATTTTCTCCTGGATATAAACTCTGGCCTTTAACAGAACAAAAATTTATCTTCAGTCTGCTGCCAGGAGAAGAAATTGGAGTTAAACTTAATCCCATTTCATGGATGATGGTTCCTCGAAAATCTATTTCTTTTAGAATAAATTTTTATATAGACAAAAATCTAACAACCAGAAAAAAATATTGACTTAAGAGAGGTTAAAATGATTAAAGCTATTAGACCCCAATTAAAGCTTTTAAGTGATGAGTTTATCCAAAAAATTCTGGATGAAGCTTATGAGGTCCTTGAAAAAAAAGGTTTATTTATTGAAAACAAGGAGGCTTTATCCCTTTTTGCCCAGGCAGGAACAAAGATCGAAGAGTCCTCCCAAAGAGTTTTCATCAAACCTGAACTTGTCGAAAGCAGCCTTGCTTCAGCTCCTTCAACCATTACTTTTTATGACAGAGAAGAAAAAGTTAAACACTTAGTAGGAGGAGATGAAGTTCACTTTGATCCAGGTTCAGCTGCGGTAACTATCCTCGATTCCCAGACCCAGGAGCAAAGAAAAGCTGTCAGCCAGGATGTCATCAATTTTTATCGGATAACTGAAAACATGGAATACATCCATTTCCAGTGCACAGGGATTATTAGCAGTGATGTGCCTGATATTATCTCCGATAGCTACCGCCTCTATCTGGGCCTTCTTTTTTCCACTAAGCCTTCTGTAACCGGAACTTTCCGAGTAGAAGGCTTTAAACCCATGTACGAGATGTTAGTAGCTGTAAGAGGCAGTGAAAAAAAGCTTCAAGAAAAACCGCTGGCCATTTTTGATGCCTGCCCCTCCCCTCCTCTAAAATGGAGCAACCTGACTACCCAAAGCCTGATTGACTGTGCCCGAGCTGGTATTCCTTCTGAGCTTATCTCCATGGGCATGACAGGAGCTACCTCTCCCATAACTATAGCAGGAACTCTGGTTCAGCATGTAGTCGAGAATCTTGCAGGATTGGTTATCACCCAGTTAGCTCAAAAAGGAGCGCCAGTTATCTTTGGTGGTTCTCCCTCCAGCTTTGACATGAGAAAAGGCACCACTCCTATGGGAGCTATAGAAACCATGATGATTGATTCAGCCTATGCTCAAATAGCCAAATTTCTTAATTTACCTACCCATGCTTATATGGCCCTCAGCGATTCTAAGCTAAACGATTCTCAAGCCGGACTGGAAACAAGCCTGGGAGCAATAATGGCTGCTCTTTCCGGAATTAATATTGTCTCCGGTCCTGGTATGCTTGATTTTGAAAGTTGTCAGAGCCTGGAAAAACTGGTCATTGATAATGAAATCTGTGGTATGGTCTATCGCTTATTAAACGGAATAGCCCAAAGGGATGAACCTATTGCCAAAGATTTGCTGGAAGGACTGGAAGAGAATTCCCAGTTTCTATCAATGCCCCACACAAGCAAGTGGTACCGTCTTGAACATTCATTTCCCAAGATTATAGATAGAGATACTTATGACTACTGGGTTTCCCTTGGGAAAAAATCTATGGTTGACCGAGCCAGAGAAGAAGTGGAAAAGCTTCTCCAGGAAAACTCTCCTGTGCTGCCCGATAAAGCGCTTCGTCAGGAACTGTATCAAATTATGCTCAAAGATGCCAAGGCCAATAGTCTCTCTTCTCTACCTAAAATTGAAATATAATTAACCTCTGGACTCTAGGTTGATAGCGATCTAAAGCTTTACTTTCTTGGGGACTTTAAGAGGCTTTAAATTGTTTTCTTTTAAGAGAATGTTAAGTTTTGGAATTTCTACTTCAAGGTAACCATTCAGCTCAGCTACCAGTTTATCAACCACGTCTGTTAGTTCTTCAAGCTGAGCTAGATCAGTTTGAGTCGGAGCTGAAGGATAACTGCTTATGGAACTTCCTAAAGACATCAGTTGCTGAGGAAGCGGTCCACCTCTTAAAGCTATTTCCATTGAGCCTCTGTATCCTATTTCTTTAGGAACAATTTTCTCCTCAAGAAGCCCGAATTCGTGGTCGAAATCTTCTACTGTTTTTAAGATGCTTTGATTTTCTTGGGGTTTATTTTTTAACTCATTTATAAGTTTATCTAACTGACGTCTTATATTCCTGGCGGCTGTCACCGAGAGGCCCATTTTCTTAGAAATAATTAAAACTTTAGTTAGCGCTTCAAGTTGAGCTTTTTTTTCTTCTTCTTTAAACTTCAAACGAGGATCAGCCCTGAGAACAGCTTCATTTTCCAAGATTTTTTTTCCCACAGATAAAACAACTTTGTATTTTCCGGCTGGCGCCGTTGGCAAGGCTATAAATCCAGCACTGCCCGGTTTAATGGGGTTCCCTTCTTTGGTTTTAGGAACAAACTGCAGATTCCAGGCAATTCTTTGAAGACCTTCTTTAGTCGCCAGCTTATATTCATAAAAAATCTGACCATCTTGGTTGATGATAGTTAACTTTGGCTTTTCTTTAGGTTTTTCTCTAAGATATGAAGTTATGATCATTCCGTAGGCAGGATTTTTCCCAGCAAAAATAGGTCTTGAAAAGGGCTCTCTTCTTGAAGAACGGAGAAAAGCAGTTGTTGGCCTGATGTTAAATAAGTAGGCCTCAGTTTCTAAAAGATCACTATTCATCTCTTGAAGAGGTGAAATATCATCCATAATCCAGATGCCACGGCCATGGGTACCGATGATTAAATCATTTTCCCGAGGATGGATAGCAATATCCCTGACAGCCACCGTCGGCAAATTATTCCGCAGGGAAAACCAGCTTTGGCCGCCATCTAAAGAGGCAAAAATACCAAACTCGGTGCCGACAAAAAGAAGATTTTTATTTTTTAAATCTTCCCGTACTACATGAATCCAGCCCAGAGGAAGATTGCCTTTAATCGACCGCCAGGTCTGACCATAATCAGTAGTTACGTACAAATAGGGCCTATAATCATCAGTACGGTGTCCATCAAAAGCAACATAGGCTTTGCCGCCTTCAAAATGAGAAGCTTCTATAGAAGAACACCAGGTATAGGGAGGTAAGCCAGGAATATTTTCAACAACATTATGCCAGCTTCGGCCTCCATCTCTGGTAAGCTGCACATTACCGTCATCAGTTCCACACCAGATTACACCTTGTTCTACTGGGGACTCGGAAATAGTAACAATGGTGCAGTGAATTTCAGCTCCTGTGTTGTCGGGCGTAATTGGACCACCTGAATCTATTTGTTTTCTAGGGTCATTGGTGGTTAAATCAGGACTAATAAGCTCCCAGGAATGGCCACCATCAGTTGTTTTAAACAAGTAATTTCCTCCCGTATAAACAGTTTTGGGATCATGAGGAGAGATGTAAACAGGAGAATTCCAGTTGAATCTATAAGGCGGATCTTTTAAGGAGGCCGCTGGTCTTATAATTTTACTGCGGCCAATTTCCAGGTTATAGCGGCATAAATTATTCATCTGCCAATTGCTGTAAATTATATCGTGATCAGTAGGATCAACAACCGTGTAAAAGCCATCACCCCCTCCTATCATGTACCAATCGCTGTTTCTGATTCCGCCAGAATCAAGAGTGGCATTTGGTCCACCCCAGCTTCCATTATCCTGGAGACCACAATAAACATAATAAGGATTTCTAAAATCAAAACCAATATGATAAACCTCAGCCACAGCCATATGTTTTACATCGTACCAATTTTTGCCTCCATCAAAAGTAATGTCTATTCCTCCATCATTGCCATCAATCAAATGAAGAGGATTAGATGGATCTATCCAGAGAGCATGATGATCTGAATGAGTGCCAGCTGAAATGGCTCTGAATTTTTTTCCCATATCTTTAGAAACATAAAGCCCACCTGAAAAAACATAAACAATTTTATCATCATTGGGATCAACCCGGATCTGGCTGTAATAAAAAGGGCGAAAGTTTATCATTTTGTAGGTTTTATAATCGCACATCCTCTTCCAGCTTTGGCCCTTATCTTCCGAACGCCAGACGCCTCCATCTTTATGCTCAATTAGGGCATAAACAACATTAGGCTTGCTTTGAGAAACAGCCAGCCCAATTCTGCCTAGAATTCCCTGGGGCAAATCCTTCACCAGCTTTTTCCACGTCCTGCCTCCGTCTGTGGATTTGTAAATGCCACTTGATGGTCCTCCACTGGAAAAATAATAAGGCAGGCGGCGGTATTCATAAGCAGCAGCATAAAGAGTAAGCGAATCTTCAGGATCCATGGCTAAATCAGCAATGCCAGTATTTTCATCAAGGTAAAGCACCTTTTCCCAAGTTTGGCCACCATCTATAGTCCTGTAAAGTCCACGCTCTTTATTTGGTCCCCAGAGATGGCCCATAGCTCCCACATAAACGATATTGGGATCTCCGGGATTGATAATAATACGACTGATATGCCTGGTTTCTTTGAGACCCATATTCTTCCAGGTTTTTCCCCCATCTGTAGATTTATATACTCCGTCACCGATAGTAACACTGTTTCTGCAGGTAGCCTCGCCTGTACCCACCCAGATGATATGGGGATGAGACTGCGAAACAGCAATATCTCCTACAGAAACAGTCTTTTCTTTATGAAAAATTGGTTTCCAGGTAATACCATTATTTTCAGACTTCCAGACACCACTGGGTCCAATGGCAGCATAGATAACCCATGGTTTTCTCGCTAAAGCTTCAATATCCACGGTACGGCCCCCCATTATGGCCGGCCCTATAGAGCGCCAGCTTAGTTTTTCAAATAATTTGTCAATTTTTTCTGCCGATTGAGAATAGGCTTTTGGCCAGAAAGAAAGAATTGATAAAATCAGGCCAAGAATAATTAGCAACTTTATTTTTCTCATTTTCCCTCCTTATTTAGAAATATAATATAAGTTTTACTATTTAGATACTTTATAGTCTGGAAAATTTCATGGTCTTTTTAGTAATATCAAAAATCTGATTAAATTCAAGTTTTTTTTTGGCGGTAGAAAACATTCCCAAAACCACTTCATTTCTGAAATTTTTCTTTTAATATAATCGGAGGCAACCTTATCTTCTTTGTCTGCGTTTATAATAATGATATGGCCTTAATTGAAGAAATAGCGAAATTCCCAAAAAACAGAATTGTCAAGGAGATTGTAGATGAGAAAAAAGTCTGTCTTAATAATAATATTATTTATATTAATTCCTCTCTTCATAAAGGCCAAGGAATCACAAATCATAAAACAAAAAGTCATTCAAGCTGTCCACCTTAACCATGTCGTAACCATAGATGGGCGTCTTGATGAGCCAGTTTGGAACAGAGATGGCTACAGTGATTTTGTTCAATCTGACCCACATGATGGTGCCCAACCCACTGAAAGAACGATTGTCTGGGTGGCTTATGATGATCAAGCTCTTTATGTAGCTGCTCGTCTTTTAGACTCCGAGCCTGAACACATTATCAGCCGGCTCGGACGTCGGGACGATTTTGTCGATTCTGATTGGTTTATTTTTTCTGTTGATCCTTACTTTGATCACCGCACAGGCTTCCAGTTTGCTGTAAGTCCAGCTGGGTCCATTTGCGATTGGACCCTTTACAATGATGAATGGAAAGATGACACTTGGGATGGAATCTGGGAATGGGCTACTTCAGTTGATGAGCAAGGCTGGTCTGTCGAAATCAAAATTCCTTATAATCAACTCCGCTTTCCTAAAAAAAGCGAGTATATCTGGGGTGTTAATTTTCAACGCATTATCAAGCGCAAAAACGAAAAAGACAATTACGTCTGGATTCCCAAAGAAGAAAGCGGCTTTGTTTCCCGCTTTGCCCGCCTGGAAGGTATTAATGGCATTCATCCCGGTCGGCATATTGAATTTCTGCCTTATACTGTGGGAGAAGCACAATTCAGTCCAGCAGAAGAAGGCAATCCTTTCGAGACCGGTAAAGATTTCTTAGGTAACTTCGGTCTTGACCTAAAAATAGGAGTGAAGAGCAACCTTACTTTGGATGCAACCATAAACCCTGATTTTGGTCAGGTTGAAGTCGATCCTGCTGTTATTAATCTCTCAGCCTATGAAACCTACTACAAAGAAAAAAGGCCCTTTTTTATCGAGGGAGCCAATATCTTCAATGCTTTTGGTCGTGGGGGGAGCAACTCTAATACTAATATTAACTGGAGCTCTCCTCAATTTTTTTACAGCCGCCGTATTGGCGGCACGCCTCACGGGGAGGTATCTTCGGATGGATATGTTAAGTACCCTTCTCGAACTTCCATTTTAGGAGCTTTTAAGCTCAGCAGCAAATTGGGCAATGGCTGGAACATGGGTTTTATCAACGCCCTCACCGCCAGAGAATATGCCCACATAGAGGAAATTGGGAAACGCTTCAGAGAAGAGGTTGAGCCCTTTTCCTATTATGGGGTACTCCGTCTCCAGAAAGAATTTAACAAGGGCGCGCAAGGTTTTGGTTTTATTTCAACTTCTGTTATCCGCAATCTCAAACAGGAAAACTTGGCTGATATCCTCAATGATAAGGCTTTCAGCCTGGCTTTTGATGGCTGGTTTTTTTTAGATAAAGATAAAACTTGGGTTCTGACAGGCTGGGCAGGCTGGACTCTGGTTAAAGGCAACCCAGAGGCAATTCTCAAACTCCAAAAATCCTCGCTTCACTATTTCCAAAGGCCAGATGCTGATCATGTCTCTTTAAATGAAGAAGCAAATTCGCTGGCCGGCTGGGCAGGCAGATTTCAACTCAATAAACAAAAGGGTAATTGGGTTTTTAATATGGCCTTGGGCGCACTTTCGCCTGGTTTTGACCCGACTGATGTTGGCTTTCAGTTTGGACAGTCTGATTTAATCAATGGCCATCTGCTTCTTGGCTACAGACAGCCGCATCCGGGTAAGATTTGGCGTAACTGGTGGGTGGTAGCTGCTCCTTTCTACAGCTTTGATTTTGGTGGCCATAAAACCTGGGAAGGATATTTGATTCTTGTGGATTATCAGTTTCTCAATTATTGGAGAGTCAACACTATGATTGCTTATAATCCTAAGACGCTGAGTAACGATCTAACCCGAGGCGGTCCTTTAGCTTTGGTTCCCTCTGGAAGACAGATAAATTTCAACTTTTTCAGCGACAGTCGGAAACCAGTAGTCCTATCCTTAAACAGCAACCATTATTTAAGACCGACGGAGGGCTTTGGTTGGAGCAGAGGTTTAACTCTGCGCTGGAAGCCGAGAAGCAATATCAGCCTTTCCATAGGGCCAGGTTACTATTCCCGCCGCTCTAAAATTCAATGGATTACCGAGGTAAAAGATCCGCTGATGGCTGAAACATACGGCCATCGTTATATTTTTGGACGAATTTGGCAGCGGACATTATATGCCGAAATCAGAATTAACTGGACCTTTACTCCTAAATTAAGCCTTCAGCTTTACCTCCAACCATTTTTAGCCATAGGTAAATATGATCAATTTAAAGAATTAGCCAGGCCCCGAAGTTTTGATTATCATCTTTTTGGTGAAGAACAATCTACCATAAGTTACCAAGACGATGAATACACGGTTGATCCTGACGGTCCAGGTCCGGCAGCAGCTTTCTGCTTTGACAACCCTGATTTCAACTTCAAGTCCATACGGGGAACTATGGTTTTACGCTGGGAGTATGCACCAGGTTCCCTTCTTTATCTGGTTTGGACTCAGAACCGTGCAGATTCTTCCCATCCTGGCGACTTCAATTTTAGACGGGATTTGAGTGACCTGCTGGCTGCACCTGGAGACAACATCTTTCTCATCAAATTTTCTTACCGCTGGAATCTATAGAATTCTATAAAAAATTCATTCTACATAAGAAATTATTTGTGGTCGGTTATTCCTTTGGGGTCATGATTGCTCTTAAAGTGGCTTTAAAATATGCTTTCTTCTAATCGAGGACAATACCTCTCGCTCCCTTTAATCTTTCTTAATATTTAAATTTCTATCAGGTTTGATTAATTTTGACAAATGTTGATCTTTTTTCTACATATAGGCCTCTTCTGGAGACAGCAGACCCTCCAAGAAAGCAGACCTTACAGGGCCAATAGGGGCCGCATTTCACTGGAGACGGTCCATTAGGACAATGAACCTTACA
>Ga0190360_1000086_pt1 | contig 47867 bp, 38 predicted proteins | sample 48721834_MG_FD_161271 | JGI IMG/M metagenome (GOLD analysis project Ga0190360, IMG submission 161271) | Hydrothermal vent microbial mat bacterial communities from Southern Trench, Guaymas Basin, Mexico - 4872-18-3-4_MG | ecosystem: Environmental > Aquatic > Marine > Hydrothermal vents >...
AAACACCGAGAAATTCCCCTCCCTCAACGGGACGGAGGCGGAGACCAAATCCTTAAGAGGAATGAAAAGGACAAGTCTGTCACCCTGAACAGTGAAATTGAAGGGGTTGTTGAGTATCCCAGAGAAGGTCCGATAAAGGAAGACTTGAGAGGAGCCGAAATAGGCGGGAGGTAGAAAGTCTTCAATTCTGGTTATATTCACTTTGACAGGTCGTTCTGCAAAATCTCTGGTGACTATGTAGATGGTGTACTTCACGCTCCCGTCTATTATCACCCCGCCTTTCACGTGAATGGTCACAAGAAGTCCGTCAAGCCTTCCCTCCGCTGTCACATTAAGCAAGTCCACCCCATCTCTGCCCTCCTGCCTGATGTAGAGGAAGTCTGTGTTCTGCCTCTTTTCATATACCACGGCGTCACCGCTCAAGTCCTTCCAGAAACGGCGGTATCCGCTCAGAAAGCCCCCCTGGCTCGGTTTTGTGTGAACAGTGATGTCTAAGGTCACGTTGGTGCACATGCCATAGGGATCGCATACTGAAAGTAAAACGGTGTAGTTGCCTGGGCTTGAATAGGTATGGGTAACCCTGTCCTCCCCCCTGTAGATGTTACCATCTCCCATCTTCCAGACAATTTCGGCTATTGGGTCTCCATCCGGGTCCCCGTGAAGTATCGCAACGAAGTTCAGGGGACTGCCGGCGACCCTGTTATGTTCCGGTTCCACCACGTATATCTCCGGTGGATTGGGGGGTCTGTTGTAGCCTATCACCTCTATGCGAATGGTGGAGTTGTCGACACCTCCGGCAGAATCCTCCACCATTAGGTTTATCCAGTGCATCCCAAGGTCGTTCCAGGTGGGGGAGTACACAATTGTGCCGTTGGAAGGATTTACTAATAGGTTCTCCGGCGTCTGATTGAGTGAGAAGGTGAGATTACGCTCCTCGTCATCCACATCTACAACTTCCGGCACTATAACAAGGGTTTCCTCAACGGTCACCCAGAAGGCCACGTAACCCCTCCCCGGATGGGCCCCTATACCGTTAAGCGTAAGTATGCGGGGGGGGTCGTTTACCGGGGCTACATTGACCTGGATAGTGTCCGTGGCTACCCCATCAAGGTCTGCAGCGTGGAAGGTGAGCGAGGTCATGCCCCACCAATTTTCCGCCGGGACTATATCCGCCGTACCCTCTGGATATATGGTGACGTTGAGATAGGGATTCTCATCCACACTAAAGCGGAGGGGGTCGCCCCCCCTTTCTATGAAATGCTGGGAGAGGTTAAGAGCGGAATGGAGAGGGGTATCCTCCTCCATGAGAAGAGGTGCCTCCCATGGATCTGCAGGGTTCACCTCCGGGGCGGTGGAGTATGACCATACGGTTATGTCAAGCTCTACCTTCTTGTCTACGTCCACGGCGGGGTAGGTGGGGTCCACTCTCAGGTACACCCTAACATAAATCGTTTCATCGGGTCCCTGAGGCAGCCCGTACTCAGGCGGATCCCCGATTCCCCCCTCATCCAGAAGCGCAAGACTTTCGTTCAGAAGCTCTATCTGTAGATTTTCAGCCTTCGTCTCCCCTTCCACCCTGATTTTGAATCCCTCCGCCAGACTATGCTCGTAATAGTCCAGAATGTTGGAGAGGGGATTCAGGATGATGGATATGTGGGTCGTCCCGAGTACCGGGGTGGCATCTTCGGGGCGGTTGTTCCCATCCCACCTCTCAGAGATGTCCACCTTCACCACCCCCACCTGGAGCCTGTAGGTAGCCTCCCCGCCCCCGGGGGAGGTTTTAACAGATATGTAATAGTAGCCGGTGCGGGGTGCAACGAATTCGGCTCTTGACTGACCGGAGGAGGCCCTAACAACTACAAGGGGTCCTCCCCAACCCTCACTGACCTCCGCCACAACGGTGGCCCCGGAGAGCCTGTCCAGATATATTATCGCCTTCTCCGCCTCAGCTCCTCTTCCATCCTCGTCAGCGTTTAAGAATACCTTATAGAAGTCCAGAAGATCTCCTGCGGAAAGCGATCCCTCCACAAAGCTCCCGCCTGCATATATCTCCTCTGCCTCCTCCATGGTATCGTTGGGCTCTGTATCCCTCAATGAAGGGGGAAGGTCGTACCCAGCGGAGGAGAGCAATAACAGAGAGGATAGAGCTGTCAGGAACGCCATCAACGTGACCGACGCTATAACCAGTTTCATGCGAACACCCCTTGTGGACGTGTAGTAGCAATAAAGAAGAGGTCTAATAATACTTTTCATCCCTTGTTCCATTAGGCCATTAAATTATTAATACCCCTTTCAATTGTAGAACGAATTGATTTAGCTAAACGGATAAAGGAGGCAGCAGCGTGGAGAGCCTGGGAGATTGGCGAAGGGACAAATATGTGAACGAGGTCACAGAAGATGATTACGACAAGGAACTTGTTTTCATGGGATGGGTCCAGGACATCATGGTTCTGGGTAAAATATCTTTCATAATCCTGAGGGATAGAGGCGGAACCGTGCAGGTGGTCATGTCAAGGAATGAGATTGGGGCGAATAGATACAACTTCCTGAAGAAACTCCCCCGGGAGAGCGTCATTGCTGTGAAGGGAGTGGTGGTACCGAACCCACAGGTCCAGCAAGGGTTCGAAATCCAGTGCAAAGAGATCAGGGTGCTCAATCTGGCAAAGTCTCCACTCCCCATAAGCGTTGACGGACAGGTCAGGGCAAACATGGACACGCGCCTCGACTGGAGGTTTCTCGACCTGAGGAAGCCCGAGGTGCAAGCCATATTCAAGATTCGCTCCACAGTTCTCTCCGCGATGAGGGATATTTTACTTGAAGAGGGCTTCATAGAGATCCACACCCCCAAGATAGTGGCGACTGCCACAGAGGGAGGTACCGCCCTTTTCAAGATGAAGTACTTTGACAGGGTCGCCTACCTCAACCAAAGCCCACAGCTCTTCAAACAGTCCATGATGGCAACAGGGCTCGATAGGGTCTTTGAGATCGGCCCCGCCTTCAGGGCGGAGGAGCACGATACTTTAAGACACCTGAATGAGTACACCTCAATAGATATTGAGATGGCATTTTCAGACGAGAACGACGCCATGGAAGTGCTGGAGAGGCTTGTGGTGAGGGTGTACGGGAAGGTGCTTGCGGAGAACTACAGTGATCTTCAGACGCTTAATGTGGAGCACACAGTTCCGGAGCCTCCCTTCAAGAGGGTCAAGTACTCGGAGCTCATTGAAAGGCTTCAGAATGAGGGGCTTGAGGTTGAGGACGAAAGAAGCGGCCAGAAGAGACTAATAGAGTGGGGAGATGACATTCCGCTGGAAGGGATGAAGTTGATAGCAGAGAGATACAAGTCCCTCTACTTCATAACGCACTGGCCCACCTCTCTCAAGCCCTTTTACATAATGCCCTTGGAGGGGGACGAGGAGGTTTCCCACGCCTTTGACCTGAACTACGCCGAGAAGGAGCTCGCCTCCGGCGGTCAGAGAATCCACCTCCCCGACCTGCTCCGAACGAGACTGGAGGAGAATGGCCTCACCCCGGAGAATTTCACCTTCTACCTCAACGCCTTTGAGTACGGGATGCCACCCCACGCAGGATGGGGACTGGGGGCCGAGAGGTTCCTGATGGTGCTCACCGGAGTAAAGAACGTTAGAGAGGCTGTTCTCTTTCCCCGAGACAAGAAGAGATTGGTACCGTAAGCGGCCCGCACTGACCCGCCCCTTCCAAAGCTATGACGTCCTAGAGGGAGCGCGAGCTCTCATATGCGGCGGGGCCCTTATTTTTCAGCGAAGTCCAGTAGTGTCGGGCCAGCCCTACGCGCAGGTTTGTCAGCCTCCTTATCTTCCAGCCCGTCTACCTCCTTTTCAGCCCCCTCTGCCGCTCCTCCCTTTGCTTCATCTTCCCCCCTATTCCCCTCTTCCTGAGGGAGGTTCTCATCCTCCCCGGGGGAAGTGGACTCCTCGTTGGATGTTCCGCCCTTCTCGCGTGAGGAACCAGCCTTCCCCCACATACCAAGGCCACCATCCCGAGCCTCTATAGCCCTACCCCCTATGTGGTGAGGCCGGGCCCGGCTCTCCCTCAACTTTCTGGCCTCCTCCACGATTTCTCTCGCCTCTGAAAGCGGTATCTCCCCACCGGATATGAAAGAGACCTCCTCTGCAGTCAGGGAGGCCTGAGCAGCGACATAAACAGCAAAATCCCTACTTCTGCGGAAGAGAATCCTGTAGGGTCCAAGGCACGCCTCTGTAACATCGGAGATAGAGGAGTGGGTTATCCCCCCGATCTTTCTTCCCACAGATTTCATAAGACCCCTGTAATCCTTGGACGAGGACATCTTAAGTATCCAGGAAGGGAAGCGATAGGGGACAAACCCACCTGCTCCCCCCTTAAGGGCTGTGGAGACCCCTCCGCTCATAAAGTCCATAGCATAGGCCCACATCCTCCAGTGGCCTTTCCATCGGGCCCTTCCGAGCATCACATCCGCCATACTAGCCCAGTAATATCCCTCATAGAGCTCCCTCCTCCCTCTGCTCTCAACGGGGATGTTCTCAATGATCCAGGCGAGAAGCATATCGGGACTCTCATCCGATTCCGCCACCGCCTCCCGGGCCAGTTCAAGGGAATTGCTCCTGAAGATCTTAGCAAGCACCTGGAAGATATTCTTCTTTTTGTCCCTGTATCCCAGCGCCTCCAGCTCTTGCATGGTGAGCTCCCTGCGACCTAGGGCCACTGTCTCAAGGTCCACCACAGCAGCTCTGAGGTCCCCCTCTGCCCTCTCTGCTAGGGCGTCGAGCACCCCCTCCTCGTAAGCAATCCCTTCGCTCTGAAGAATCCTCCTTAAGGCCATCTTCACCGCTGCCTTGGTGATGTTATTGAACTTTATCTTCACACAGTAACCCTCGATGGCCTTTCCAACGGCCCCCCTCGTAAGACCGTAGAGGTCGTTGCATATGAGGACTACCGGGTGATGGCTGAGCTTTAGAAGCTCAAGTATGGCTCTTTTCCCTCCCCTGTCAGAGAGATCCTCTCCCCCCGCTCCCTTCGCCCCTCCCTCGTAGAGGTTGTCTACCTCGTCTAAGATTATTATCTTCCTTCTTCCCTCTGAGCTCCTCATGAACTCCCCCGTTTGGGAGAAGGTCTCGGTCATGGATCCCCTCGTGGCAACCCTCCGTATAGCCTCCATGTTCCTGGCGTCGGAGGCATTCAACTCTATAGGTACCCATTCGTACTCTTCCGCCAGCGCCAGCGCGGCGGAGGTCTTTCCCACCCCCGGGGGGCCATATAGAATAACCCCGGGCTTCTTGGGCCTGCCCCCTTTAAAACTCTCTGCCCATTTTCTAAGCTCCCTTAAAGCTTTCGGGTTTCCCACCACATCCTGAAGGCGGCGGGGCCTGTATTTCTCCATCCAAGGAAGACCTTCCATAGAAAGCACCGCTCTGAAGCGCTCTTCAGGCGCTTGTCGAGTAGGCAATAACCGGAAAGAAGATAAAAAAGTTATTTAATATGGCGCAGGATAACCCTGCATAAGGAGCCAAGGAGGCGAGCGCATAACCATAGAGGAGACCCTTCGGGAGACGCTTAAAAGGGCTAGGGAGGAGAGGTTGAAAAAACTGATACTCTCCTCGAACCATGTCCCAAGACATGTAGCTATAATTATGGATGGAAACCGGAGGTTTGCTCAGCAGCTCGGTCTTGACCCCGTAGAAGGACACAAAAGAGGGAGGGAGAAACTCGAGGAAGTGCTCTCCTGGTGCCAAGAGCTGGGAATCAGGGTACTGACTGTCTACGCCTTCTCCACGGAGAACTTCCGCCGCCGCCCGGAGGAGGTCAAGGCCATCCTAGCTCTGATAAAAGAAGGACTTGAGGAACTGGCTGAAGAGGAGAGGGTGTACAAGTATAAGGTAAGGGTCCGCGTTTTGGGGCAGAGGAATCTTCTACCTCCTGATGTGAAGGAGGTGGTCGAGAGGGTTGAGAAACTCACCGAGGGACATGACCAGTACTTTTTCAACATCGCAATCGCCTATGGTGGCAGGGAAGAGATTATAACAGCTATCAAGAGGATCTGCACGGATTGTATAGAGGGTAAAATAAGTCCAGAGGATATAGATGAAGAGACCGTGACACAATATCTCTACACCAAGGGCATGCCAGACCCAGACCTCATTCTGAGGACCTCCGGCGAGGAGAGAATATCCAACTTTCTCCTCTGGCAGCTCGCCTACTCGGAGCTTTACTTCGCTGACGTCTACTGGCCCGGGCTTACGAAACTGGATTTTTTGCGGGCTATAAGGTCGTATCAGCTGAGACAGAGGCGTTTCGGTAAATGATTCCCCACCAACGAAGATTTTCAATCTTTGGTAGTAACCAGTCTTCCGAATCCCCCTTTGGAGAGGGCCTCCATGATCTCTCTATCAGTGTATAGAACATCATTGCTTCTGAGATACAGGCTCCTCTCCCTTTTAGTGGCTATGTCGCCGATTTCCTTCTCAACAAACAATATCTCTTTTGTCCCGAAAAGCTCACCTCTTTTCGGACCCCTCTCAAAGGGCTCTGCTCCCCTGCGGTGGGGGTGTTTTTCAGCAGTAATACCCATATCCACCCCCTTCAACCTCCCATCCTCCTCACGGGTCACTTCAACTGCTGTCATCCCACCTCCCTCATCCTTCTTCGCAGTCCTCTCCACCACCCCCCCTTCACTACTGGTTTGAACAGCTTCCATTTCAGCTCTCGCACCTGCGGGTTCGCTCATCTCCTCGGCAGTTTCCAACTTCTCCTCAGCAGCGCTGCCCATGGCTCCTTCCTCTCCCTGGGCTTCCGGTCCCTTCGCTTGGGAGGGACGCGGTGGAGGGACCACAGGTTCCTCTATATATTCCTCAGCGGTTGTATCCACCGAGGGGGTAGTCCCCATACCCGACAAGTACCCTCCAAGGGTCTCCCTCCGGTGCCAATTAAGGGCTTCCCGGAGGCTCTCAAAAAGTTTTTTCTCGGTAGCTACCATGTTCTCCGTGTTCACCACCCCCCCCATAGCCGCACTGATGGCAAGGCGCACTATCTTCTTCTCCCTCCTTAGATATATCTGAGTTAATATTCTTTTAAAGTTCCTGTATTCCTCAAGGTATAAGGGTGCTCTGGAGCTCTCCTTTACGCTCTCCTGCGAGGCAATGTAGCGGTCCCACAGGTAATTGAGAAGTTTTTTCACATCCTGAAAGAAGGTCTCTTCAAGGGGGTAAAGGGAGGGCCTTCCCTTCTCTGCTTCGTAGACCTCAGCTATCTTCCTGGTAATCTCCTTGTAAACATCGTCATCTGCCACCTTTCCGGCACCCCCTAAGGTGGTAGAAAACACCAAGCAGTATTATATTTTTTTATGCACCTCCTCCTCTCTCTCCAAAACCGCCATACCGGTGCCGAGTAAAAATGCGGCGGCGTAGAAGGGCAGGGGCACCTCCTCTCCCTCTTCAAAACTCACCTTCACGTCTTTCAGCGCTACGGTGCCCCTTCTGACAGCCCTCACCACAACCTCCGGGGACTCGGGAAGAACTACAGCATCAGAGAGTGGATCAAAGGGCTCAAGCTCTTCCAAAGTGAGGGGTTTCGCCAGAAGTGTGCTCTTACCGTGCAGGGACCCCGGAACCCTGATTATTCTTTTTGTGTCCGTGGTGACCGGTTCGTCGGTTTCTCCCCCCAGGTGAACCGCAGAATATTCCCTCACAACGTGCAGAAGGCCCTTCCTATACTGGTCAGGAAGGGTGTCAAGCACACCCTCCTCAAGCATCTTTCGTCTTCTCATAGAGGCTCCGGGGGTGAGGAAGAGCATCTCATAAAGCCTCTCCGCTCTCCTTCTCCCCCAACCAATCCCAGCGCTTTTAGCTAATTCATAAATTTCTTCCACAGCGTCCTCCTCATCGGACTCTCCAAGCTCTTTCATAAAATCCTCTGCAGCCCTCCTCAGTTTCCCCGACCACCCCCAACTATCTTTGGAGGGTAGATAGTAGACCTCCACGTCCTTCTCGTAACCCCGTCTACCCACCCTTCTTCTCTTTCTGTGAAGAAGAGCCTCAGGGTCTATTCCTTTCCCTGTTATATAATCCACAATCTCCCTTCTCTGATGCGAGTCGAGAGTGAAAAGAGCAGGATCGATTACGTGCAGATGGTATCCTCTCCCTCCGGAAAAGTTAATCTTGAGGTACTTTTGATCTATACCAAAATCTGGGATCATGAATTCATCTATCAGTCTTACAAAAAATCTCTTCACCTCTTTAAGTTGCTCTGGGTATGGCAGGTTTTCAGCCCCGGATATGTGGTCTGAATCTAGATCAAATATAAGTTCAGCGCCAAGCCACCCTTTTATTTTCTCTTCCATGGGCTGCTGGTCAGGCCGCCGGTAAAATGCCGATGAATAATAAACATGCCTCGGAACTTTCTGTAAATACAATGTTTTATAGTCGTCAAGGTTCCTCACGGAGAGGTGCCTTATCATCATGTTAGAATTAAAGGGGAAGTATGCGTACTCCCTTAAGGTAAAGCGGAGTGGTGGTGGGGGAAGGGATTTAGAGTAGAACCTCTGAAATGCCCTCTTCAAAAACATCTCTCGGGGGCTCATATCTGCCATAGTAATCATACCCCCACATCCACAGTCTTAATTAAAAATTTACCCTTAAGGTATCCGAAAGTTCCGATATCAAAACACCATCTTCCAGATAAATTATGATTAAGTCTCAGATAAGAAAAAGATTGTTTTCAATAAATTAATAAGTAGATAATATGGGTTGGTGCCCCCCATAACATGTCTAAAAAGCATGCAAAATGCCTATTTCTTAAGAACATTTTATATAGAAGGAATGCATAATAAAAAACGGTGATATAATGGCTGAAATGCATAAATTAAGGCTTAAGATGGGCGATATTGAAATAGAGCTTGAAGGAGACAAAAATTTTGTGAGGGAGAGCTTCGGGGATATGAAACACATTCTCTCTGCTACAGGTCTCAAAATTCCTGAAATGCCTAAAATGGAGGCCCCAGCAGTAGTGAAGGAGATTGCAGTAGAGAAGGTGGCAGAGGAAGCTAAACCCAAAAGACGGAGAGGCAGGCCAAGGAAGACAGAGGTCGTGAAGGCCGCCGAGGCTGCGGTAGAGGAGAAGAAGCCTGCTAAAAGAAGAGGGAGAAAAAAGAAAGCCGAGGCTGAAGCTGAGAAGAAGGTTGATATCACCTCAGTCAAGTCTCTCCCCGAGCTCTTCAAACTCAAAAGTCCGGCAAAAGAGGGAGACAAAATACTTCTCATGGCTTACTGGATCAACAAGGTTTTGAAAAAGAGGGAGTTCAGGGCCTCAGACATCAAGGAACTCTACAAAGAACTCAAAATGGATCCTCCAAAGAACATCAGCTATTACTTAAGAAAGCTCAGCTCCGATAAGATGGGGCTCCTTATGCCGGGAAAGAAAAAGGGGAGATATAAGATCTCAAATCTCGGAATAATATATCTCTCCTGATCAGTCATTACCCTCTCCGACCTCCCGGAAGGAGTAATAACATCGGTTGGGGCTTGTTATAAGGTCCCTCTCCTTTAATTTTTTCAATATTTTGCTCACCTCGTTCTTACTAGCGCCCAGAAATTCAGCTATCTGCGAGGCAGTCATAGGTCCTCCCGTTGCCTTAAGTACCTTTAGAACATCTTCTTCCGATACCACACTATCACCAATCTTTGTAATATCTAGCGGCGTTTATTAATATTTACCCCAACTTAGCTCCCCTCCCCCGGCCTTATGTATCTTATTTCTTCAAGCTCAACACCATCTTCGTGCTCTTCTGGCTTTGGTGGCGGAGTATGGTGGGTCTCAAACCCACCCGGAGCCACAACCGGAGGCTTGATCGGCGTTTTCACCGGAGGTCTAACGGTAGTTGTCACAATTCCCCTTCCGTGCGTCGCAGAAGGTATAGGGGTGCCCGCGGCGCTTCCCTGTCTCGCTCCACTTGCAGATTCACCTTTTTTCTTGAAGGGAGGTATCTCTCTCCTCCCCTCTTCCGCTGTTTTCTCCTCTCCTCTCTTAAGCATAAATATTACTCCAGCCGCCGCTACAACGATCAGAGCCGCTAGAATTATAATGATGTAAAGGTAGTTCTTTCCCCCTCTAGACTCCGACGGAGGCCCTTCAGTCTCCCCTGGAGTTTCACTCTCGCCGCTTATCCCTCCAGTGGGCTTTTTCACCACACGAATGGTGATACTTCTGTTTCGCTGATATTCTCCGTCGTCCACGGTAAAGGTTATTTTGTGGATTCCCACTGGTAGCGTTACATTTGTAAGGGTAGACCCCCTTCCTATCTCGCCTGTTATATTGGAGTACCAGGTAAATATAAGAACCTGTCCGTGTATAGTGTCCGGATCCTTCGCTTCCCCAACAAATTCGATTGGGCTGCCCTCGCTGAATTCAGCCCCGTCGGAAGGTTTCCTTATGTAGATACTCTCCGGGGGATTGTTAACGTTCAATATTATAAGTTTCACTTGTCTGGATACCGAGCCCCCGGATTCGTCGGTGGCGACCACTTCAATGGTGTATTCTCCTACCATGTTGTTGTCTGGAAGCAGTCTGAAACCGTTCTTCAGCAGATAAAAGTTTACACGATTTACGAGCCCTTCCACGACGCTTGTGATGTTTGTGGTAACAGTAACCTCCTCCTGATCAGCCTCGTCGGAGGCGTTGAAATGGACCTCCAGCCATTCCCCTTCTCTCCCCCTAATCAGGGGGGGTACCTCAAGCGATGGGAGGTCGTTCACAGCTTCCACTCTGACAAGGATCGATATCTGGGTTTCGAGCTCCCCATCGGATGCCCCGAGGATGAAACTCTCCTCCCCGTAATAATTTTCTCGGGGGCTTAAGTAGAGGATGTCATCCTCTATGGTCAGGAAGATATCCTTATTTCCACTGTAGAAGTACTGAAGAGTTTGGTCGTCTGGGTCATAAAACACCTCTTTTAAATCTATGCTTTTTCCCACATCCTCCTGGAGATCTATCTCTAGATATCCTACATCGCTCTGGGGTGGGAGATTGATCACGTGGAATTCCACAAATTCGGGTTCTGAATAGTTCTCTCCATCATAAGCCTCTGCCTTCACCTGCCAGCTCTGCCCTTTATTGAGTTCCTGACGAGGCACCACCACCACTTCCTCCTCTTTTATCGTCTTTTCATCAAAATAGTGTCCATTTCTGTAAAGCGTAATACGATATGTGAGATCATTAGATGGCGTTTCCACGTCTACAGAGGGCCTCTTAATACTTATGTGAACATCGGTTAGTATAGTGACTGGGTCCTCTTCAATCTCTACTTCGGGTTTTGTGGGGCGATTGTTCAAAACCCTAAGCTGCTGGTTTAACTCTGCCCAGGTACTCTCCGCACCTCTCGTGTCAGATACCTTGACCCTAATCTGATATGCGCCTGTAGTGATATTAAGAGGGGGGGTCAGCGTGAGCTCCCAGAAGGGGGCCTCATATTCCATCCTGGTCACCGGAGCAGGCTGCCAGGAATCCTCATCCACCCTTTTCATCTGACAGATGACCGCCAGTCCTTCCGGGGGGTCTTCATAATCCGTTCCGTGAACATTTATAATTACTGAGGACCCTCGATAAACCTCAGTGGTGTTGACGGAGAGTAGTCTTATTTGAGGCGGATTGTTTCTGACCAGCGCGAGGCCGTGTATCTCCGGAAGAAGGGATTGGTCTGAGGTCACATAAATAACGATCTTTATTCTTTTATAAGATGTAGAAAGATCACCCAGTTGCCTTCCTCCCCAGGAGACTCTCTCCCATCCTCCACCTTCTGTCAAAATATTACATTCAGACCTTGAAAATCCCGGGATCGGAGGGTATGGATGAATCCCATCCCTTACCTCAATTTTCAAGTAATTTGAGCTGCTTAAATTTCTCACGTTGAGCATTAAGTAATCCGGATATCTATCCTCTATCTGTATAATTTCCGTCTCTATCTTCGCAAACAGCGCACCAATCTTCAGCTTGAATCTTCCGTCGCTGTAGTCCATCTCTTCATAGTAGGAAATCCCGGTGAGGTCTGTGAAATTGTCCCAGTAAGGATATGCAGCTGTGAAATTAAGTGCCACCCATCGGATGAAAGGTCTCTTTTCCCAGATCGGGCATTTGATTTTGAACTCAAAATAGACTTTCATCGGTGGGGTCCTTTCAGCCCAACTCATGCCAGATAAGGAGATAATTGCCGTATAATGAAGTCCTCCAGCCCATCCGGAGGCTGAGAAGTTAATGGTTGTCCAGTTCATAAGAAGCCCATTGTCCTCTCCATTAAACACCCTTAACAGAACCTCTCCCTCTCCGTGATAGGAGGCATTCACAAATATAGCGTCGTAACGAAGTAGGGGGAGAGAGACTCTAGCTGTGGTGTTGAAAGTGCCTTCCACGGCGGGGACGAATATTGAAACCTGTTTTAGCGAATAGGGATTGCTTCCTGTGAGATAATCTATCACGTATCCGCAGGTGGCTATGCATGGATCGAAGGCAGATCCGGATACGACCTTTACCTGCTTGTATTCCGGGGTCCAGCTGTTTCCGTTGTCAGTAGAGTAAACCATATATATGTTCGATGAACTGTGCTCATAAACCACTACGAGTCTTCCCTCAGAATCTCTTCCAATGCTTTGATCATAAGCAATATAACCCTGTGAAGGAGAGCCCCTGTTGGCCACAATCACCTGAGCTGGTCCCCAACTACCTCCGAGGTTTGTACTCTTGGTGAAATATATGTCGTCCTGGGAGCTCAAAGATGCAGTAAGGTATATATTGTATCCTCCATCGCTGACAATTGAGAGTTGGCGGAAGTTTCTTGTAGCCGATATGGCCGTTCTGGAATAAACCGTGGTTGTCCCATAATTTCTCAGGGTGAAAGTATGAACATATCCGTCTGAAACACCCCATTGGAAATATCTTGCATAGGCTACAACCAAGTAATCTCTGCTCCCAACAGCCGTTGAGGTTATGGCACAGTAGAGGGCTTTTCTCGTTCCCGTGAGGTTTATCGGACTGCTCTCCCAAGAGGAGGAGGTTTTAGCTCTCCACCAGAGTTGTAACCTGTGGTTAGACGTTGTATGAACCAGGTAGATGTATGATCTATCACTGGTTACATCATAATATACGTAAGGGTAGTCATTGGAATAATAGACGTTCACCTGAAGCGGTGTTGCTCGGGTGATGTTCACGGTGTCCGTTATGTTTACCCACTTTTCATAATATTTTCTCCCGTAATATGACCTATAGAAGACATGTATCCTTCCCTCTTCCACAAGAACCCCCGGGAACGCGAGATAATCTGTTGAAGAGCTAGCTACAAGAATTGGGCTGGAGAAGGTGCTGCCGTTATCGACAGAGTATCTGAGGTATACACTTCTACCCGTTGAGTCCCGCCACACCTGGAATATGTGACCTTCATAATATGCCACAGTTCTGTACCCCCCAGAGAAGTAATGAGTATAGTAATTGACAGAGCTTGCAATAGCTCTAGGGGGAGTGATGTACTTGGACAAGGTGGTTCCGACATTAGTCGTTTCCACTCTGAAGAGTTCAGTGGTGTTGGAGGGGGAGGTGAGACTCCACTCGACCAAGCTATTCACCTCATAGGAGGTCTCCTCAAAGGACCCCTGACCGACACTTTCATTCAAAGTATACAGATAGGGGAATGGGAGAAGAGAGATCAAAACTGCGACAAGAGTGCAGAGGGATTTTGGTGTCATGTGAATACCACCGGGGCTTTTTTCATTACTGTTTAGCAACACAGCACTTTAACCTTTTTGGTGTGGCCTCCTCACATACCAATGCCAGAGATTAAGGGGATAGTATTTTATTCAGAGTGGTTTTACCCCGCTCCATGGACAGGGAAAATGAAAAAGTCAACATGATGATGGGGGCGGGGGGAAGGGCCATGCAGGATCTGCTGAAGAAGCTCACAGTGAACTTCTCCAGAAAGGGTGTAGCCGACATAGGGCTCAAGGAACTGGATGACTCAGCGGTTATCGGTCAATGGGCCCTCACCATAGATGGGCATACAGTCACACCCTATATCTTCCCCGGGGGGGATATAGGAAGACTCTCTGTTGCAGGGACCGTGAACGATCTAGCTGCCATAGGCTCCGAGGGGATTGCTATTGCCCTTGGGATAATCATAGAAGAGGGCTTTCCGGTTGAAGACCTAATAAATATCTCAAAGAGCGTGGGTGAGGCTGCCGAAGAGGCTGGGGTTGAGGTAGTAACCGGAGACACAAAGGTGGTGGAGAGGAGAGAAGGTGGTATATATTTGACCACCGCAGGGATAGGCAGAATGCACCCCTATCTGATGGAAAACTGGGAGATTGCCGGGAGGAGAGGAGGCACTCCCTGGCTCCTTGACAGCAAGGTCCGCCCTGGGGATGCTATAATTATAAGCGGTACCATCGGTGACCACGGGATTGCTGTGCTCTCAAAAAGAGAGGGATACGGTTTCGAGACAGAGATCGTCTCCGATGTGATGCCCGTCAACCATATCCTGAAGAGTGCTTTAAGAGCGGGGGGGGTAGTATCGGCAAAAGATCCGACGAGAGGGGGCGTTTCAAATGCTTTGAATGAGTGGGCTGAGAAGAGCGGTTTTGGTATAAAGATATACGAGGAGAGATTGCCAATGAATGAGGGGGTCAAAGCCGCCTGTGAGATGTTGGGCATTGAACCACTTGAGATAGGCAACGAAGGGAAGCTCATCTTGGCCGTTGTGAGGGAAAAGGCAGAGGAGGTTCTTGAGAGTATAAAGAAGGTTAAAGGGGGAGAGAGGGCGGAGATTATAGGGGAGGTAACCCAAGATTTCAAGGGTGTTGTTATGGAAACGCTCTCAGGAGGGCTGAGGATCGTGGACCCCCCCCTAGGGGACCCTGTACCCAGAATATGTTAGAGGCTGTGATATCGATGGTGAAGACGGCAGAAAACCCAGTGATTGAAGAAATTATAAAAACAATAGATCAGGCTTTCGAAGGTGATATAAGGGCCATGGAGGAGCTCAAGGAGATAACGGCTTTCGTCAAGGAAGTACTTCCCATCCTTGAGACCATTGAAAAGCTTGATGGGCCCGAGGAAATAAAAAATGCTCTTCAGAAAATGGCGGATGACTATGAGAGACTGCTCCTTGAGGTTTTCCGGGCAGTGGGATGAGCGTCCTATTTTCTGCCTCTTGAGGATAATCTCACTGGCACATTTCGGCGATTTTTGTGAGATTTACAGGCCAAAATATGCCTGGACACGCCCTTTTTTCAGAAAGTTATATATATTTTGAATAAAATACCCCTTCTGGGGTACAGGGGCCTGATATCCCACCCTAGGAGGTAAGATTTTGGCAATGCAGAAAATATCTGTGGAACAGGCTAAGAAGATTGCTGAGGAGAAGGGGCTTAAACCCGGCCGTGTGAAGGGAACGGATGGCGTTCAGTTCACAAAAGGAAACAATGAACGCCTTGAGGTGATTTCCTGGGAGGATTTTGAGAACATACTCAAGAAAAGGGGCCTTGCCGTCTACGAGAGCAAGGGCTGGATGAAGATAATGAAGGCGTAAGACGGCTCTTCGTAGCGTGCGAAGGGCCCCAGCGCCCTCTCTCCATTTTTTGTTTTTTAGTGTTATTTTTCTGTGTTCCCTACTCTTTTTTGGTATTTCTAAAAGTGCAATAGAGATCTGAACCAGCTCAAGACCCCGTCACCAGGTATATTGCCAGCACAATGCCCATAACTGCCTCGGCGATGTAGAGGCCCGTTGCCAACATATAGGTGTCTAGAAGTGCAAAGGTTCTCTCCCTCTCTCCCCAGCCCAGTTCCTTAGCTCTCCTCTCAAGCCTTCTTTTCTCCCATATGTCTCTCGCTGCACCGCCTGTCACCAGCATGAGGGTGTACTGTAAGGGCAGATACATTCCAAGACCAAAGGCCGTGCCCATCCCCGTCAGCAACTCCATCATGACCCCAATTATTATTCCCATCACGAAAACGGAAGCCATCACCTTACCGCCCGCCAGGATCTGGGCAAATACGGCGAAGGCGTGCGCCTGTGGTGCCTGAAGGTCAAGCTCTCCCTTTGCAAGAAGCGTGGAGAAGAAGACCGCTGCCAAGGCTGCCGATATAGTCCCGACAATTATGGAAATGGACTCGGCCTTCACGAGGTGGAGGGGTCTTGTGCCCACATAAAGGCCCACCTTAAAGTCCCACATAATCTCCGAGGATAAAGATATGGCGGAGCCGAAGACCGTTGTTCCCACAAGGCTCATTAAAAGGATTTGGCTCTTCCCCCCGGGGAACGGAGTTATCCTATCCACAACGAGGAAGGAGATGAAAAGGATGATGAGGGTTATGAAAGAAGTCCCCGAGACAGGTGTGGTTCCCACCTCACCTGAGACCTTGACCGCAATGGCCCCCAAAACGAAAGTTAGGGTGACAAGGAGAAGGGCGTATATAAGGGATGCGAGAAGGGGATAGCCCGAAATTACGAAGACGGAGAATATGAAAACCGCGGCTAATGATACCATAATGCTGATGTGCTGTGTTGGCCATTCGTACCAACCCTTACCCCTGACCCACTCCCTCTTCTCCTCCCCCCGAGTGCTTCTTATGTCGGAGAAGACCCTCCTGAATGTGGGAAGCATCTTGAGAAGAGCCGTAACCCCCCCACCAAGGATAGCTCCGATGGCGACTATCTTAACTAGACCTGTAGCGGCGGCTATAGCGGGGGATTGAGCCCCGAGAAGGTATCTCAGCTCCCCCCCTTCTATGTACGTGATGGGGAAAGACCTCGGAGAGACCATGCCGTTCATTCCCCTCGCGGGGTCATCGAGCATGGGGACGTAAAGGGGTACGTTGAGGTAAACCGCAAGGGGGACCATGAAGAACCATGTTACAAATGAGCCGAAGGCTACCAGAAAGGCCGTTCTGAACTTCATAAACCAGCCTATTGCGAAACCTATCCCGGTAAATTCGTAAGCCACGTGGGTGTAGGTGGAGGCGGAGTAGGGCATTCGTAGGGTGCCGTGGGAGTACATGCTACCTCCAAAGATGTGGTCTAGGGGTGGTTTCCCGGCCACTGGGAATTCCTTTAGGAAGGAGAAGAGAAGCCAGGAGAAGAAGGAGAAGAGAACCAGGCGGATGGATCTCCTCGCCCTGTGAATGGCCCCGGAGGAGATGTCCCCCGCTATCTCAGTGAGTTTGATGAAGGCCTGAAACCCTGGTGCAGGAAGAGGATCCTCCACCAGCCAGAGGCGCCTGAAGATTATGAAGTACATAAGGCCCAGCAGGGATGCTATTATGGAAGAGACCATGGCCAACGGGAGAATGCCCTCAAGCTGCTGGGCGGAGATGAGATGGGAGCCGTCCGAAAGCATATATCTGGGGGACATTGCTAGGAGATAGATGGCAGGGAAGGTAAAGACAAATCCCGTGACTGTTCTATCTGTGGCGGTGGCGGCCCCTGATGTTATGTTTATCTCTGTGGGGTCCCATTTTAGGGCCATTCCCACAAGGTATGTCACATACCAAGCTCCCCCGGTGACCAGCCCTATCTTGAGGCCAATATACTGGGTTATAACAGTGAATATAAGCCCAATAGATATTCCTAAGAGCACTTTCCACCAGACGAATTTGGAGCGGGTGAAGGAATGCTCTCTGTTGAGCTCGTCAAGGTACTGTTCAAGAACACCAGAGTTCAGACTTGCATAAGCATCAGGGTCAAACCATCTCAATGTGCCCTCTTCAATCCCTTTAAGTGCTCCCGCGCTGACAGGTTGTCGATAGGCTGACCTCCTCACCCTCATGTACAGATCTCCTTCCGGGGATTTTACAGGCCTTCTGCTCTCCTCTCAAGGAGTGTCTTTATTCTTTTTCTTCGGAAGAAATCCTCCCTCTCCCTCTCTTCCAGGGCCATGGTGATGTATCTTTCTGCAGCCTCCATCCGGGGGATGAATATGTGCTCTAGGGCATTTACCCTTCTTTTGGTTTTCTCAATCTCTATGGCCAGCCGGTGTATAGATGCCTCAACCTCGGCAAGTTTGAGGAGGCCTCTTGAGAGATCCAGAAACCTTCTGGCCACCTCATCAATAGGAGGTGAGGGGCCCCAGCGGTATTCCACTTCGTCCGGGACGACCTCGACAGACACCCGGGGGGTCTTTACCCCCATTATATTCACAAAGCCCATGGGTATCCTAGGCATCTCCTTTGCTCCGCTTATAGCTCTCTCCAGCTCCTGGGGCCCAAGGAGCGCTTCCGCCTGGAAAATAGACTCCCTAGCGCTTGCGTAGGCCCGCATCACCTCCTCCCTCACCTCATCCCTTCTCTTCAGAAGGGTGAAAAACTCCATGATTAGAGCGTCTCGTTTGTCCCCCAGAAGCTTATGCCCTCTCTGGGCAAGGGCCCTTCTCCTGCGGATGGAGAGAAGCTCCATCCGGGTGGGGGTCACACCCTCTGTAGTCTCTTTCGCCAGGGATCACTCCCCCCCGCTCACCACTTTCTGGCCCTCTTCTATCGTCCGGATCCACTTCCATCTCATGTCGATCCAGCGCTTCACCTCTTCGACCATCTCAGGGGTGAAGTGTCTGAACCTCCCCTGGATCTTCAGATACTCCTCCAAGGTGTACTTCCCCTTGGGGCGATAGTTCACCGTCAGAAGGCCGTTCTCATATTCAAGCAGCGGGAAGATCCCCGTTTCAACAGCCATTTTCGCCAGCGTTATTGTTTTCTCCGAAGGAGCTCTCCATCCCGTTGGACAGGTTGTATATATCTGAAGGAATCTGAAGCCTTCTTTGTTCTTTGCTTTCTCAAACTTCTTCAGCATATCCGCAGGGAAGGCCGGGGATGCTGTGGCAGCGTAGGGAACATCGTGGGCCATCATAATCTTCATGACGTCTTTCTTGTGCTCGGTCTTCCCCATAATCTTTTTGCCAACAGGTGTGGTAGTAGTCCATGCGCCGAAGGGTGTGGAACCCGAACGCTGTATCCCGGTGTTCATGTAAGCCTCATTGTCCACCATGACATAGATTATGTCCTCGTTTCTCTCGGCAGCCCCAGAGAGAGCCTGCATACCAATGTCCGCTGTTCCGCCGTCTCCGGCCAGAGCCACCACGTTCACATGCTCTTTCCCCAATCTCTTAAGTGCCCTTCTTATAGCCCCTGCGGCCACCGCTGAATTTTCAAACAGGAGGTGTAGGTAGGGAACCTTGAAGGCATCAAGCGGATAGGTAGCGCTGAAGACCAGAAGACAGTTGGCCGGCAGATAGACCACGGTGTCCTTGCCCAACACCTTCATCAGGTTTCTAACCACCAGCGCTACACCGCACCCGGGGCAGGCAGTATGTCCGGCAGTAAAGAGCTCCTCGTCCGGTAGATCCTTTATATTTATCATGGTTCAACCCCCCTTGTTCCGATCCATACGATATCTTTCTTCGCTTTACCCACTCTAGCAGCCTCTAGTAGCTTTTCAAACATCAGCTTTATATCCGGCACACGAACGTCCCTTCCTCCCAGTCCTGCTAGGAAGTTCATCACCGGGATCTCCAAACCATAGAGGGCATGTCTGCCTTCTATATAGCTGGGTCCGCCCGAGCCATAGGATATAGACCTGTCGTAGAAGCCTATAGCCGAGACACCCTCCGCCACTTTCCGTATCTCCTCAAAGGGGTACGGGCGGAAATATCTAAGCTTCACCATGCCCACCTTCTTTCCCTCGTCTCTCATCTCATCAACCACATCCCTTGCAGTGGAGGTAACAGTTCCCAGGGTTACCAGAACAACCTCGGCATCATCTGTTCTGTACTCCTCCACAAGCCCGCCGTAATTCCTTCCAAAAGCGGAAGCGAAATCCTTGGTGACTCTCTTTATGACCTCCCTCGCAGCCTTCATGGCCTGGTCTGTCTGATATCTCACCTCCTGGATGTATTCGGGTGGTGTGAACGACCCTATGATCATGGGATCCTCAGGCCACAGGTGGGCATGCTCCGCCTTGTAGGATGGCAGGAAGGCGTCAACCGCCTCCTGATCAGGGAACTCAACAGGCTCCACTGTGTGGGAGAGTATGAAGGCGTCCATGGATAGCATCACGGGCAGGAGCACATCTTTATTTTCGGCTATTTTGTACGCCTGTATTACCATGTCCAGGACCTCTTGGTTGTCCTCTACGTACGCCTGGATCCAGCCGCTGTCTCTCTGAGGCATGGTGTCGTTATACTCGCACCAAATCCCAATGGGTGCTGCAACCGTTCTGTTTACAACGGGCATAACTATCGGAAGACGAAGGGCGGATGGGAGAAAGAGTACCTCGTGCATTAGTGCAAGTCCCTGTGAGGATGTAGCTGTGAAAGATCTCACACCAGTGGCCTCAGCGGCAACAACTGCGCTCATAGCGGAGTGTTCGGACTCCACCCTGACATAATCAGCATCAAGAAGTCCGTCATGCACAAATTCCGAGAGGTGCTCAACAATGAATGTCTGGGGCGTTATAGGATAGGCTGCGGCGAACTGTATTCTGGAAAGAAGTGCCCCATATGCTGCGGCATAATTACCCGTAACAACTTTGCTTACGCTCATTTCAATCCCTCACCATCTCAATTGCTTTAGTCGGACACTCCTCCGCGCAGATCCCACATCCCTTGCAGTAGTCAAAATCAAACTCCAGAGTCTTCCCGCCGTCAACTCTCTTTATCGCCCCTTCGGGGCAGTAGAACCAGCAGAGGAGGCACATCACGCACTTATCTCTGTTAAAAACAGGCTTGAATGTCCTCCATGAGCCTGTTTTATTCTCAACAAAGCTCCCCGGGCCCACAAGGCCTGCATCTGTCTCCATAGAGCGCGTCGCCAGTCCCAGGGGGAGCTCCTGCACCGTAGGAAGCCATTGCTTCTTGCTGACCATCTTTTTCTCTCCCCGGGAGGTCCCCACCACTGTCCTATCATAGGCGACCCTTGCGGCCTTTGCGTTTTTCTCCCCCGCCTCCTTCCCTATCCTGCCCCCGAAGATATCCCTTATACCCTCCTCAACGGCCTCTATCGAAACCACGCCAGTTGTCTTGGCGAAGGCTCCCAAGATGGCTGAGTTCGTAATGGGGACTCCCAGGACCTCAAGGGCAACACTAGTGGCGTCAACCACACCCACCTTTATCTCCATACCCAAATCGATCTCCTCCGGACTTTTTCTCGTGTTCACAACAGCAGCACCGGACGGATTAAGGCCCTCCGAGACGTTTACCAGGTCTATAAGACGGTCATCCAGAATCACAACGAAGCTGGGGTTGTATACCTGATTCTTTCGCCGTATCTTCTGCTTGTCCATCCTTGTAAAGGCGAGCACAGGGGCCCCGCGCCTCTCGGCACCGAAGTAGGGGAACGCCACTGCGTAATATCCCTCCTTAAAAGCCGCACTTGCCAGTGCCTGAGCGGCCATCACTGCCCCCTGCCCGCCTCTCCCGTGAAATCTTACCTCATACATGCCGAACCTCCTTTTGCTAAAAGGGCGACAGGGGGTAATGTCCCTCTCTTAAAAATAGATTTTCTTCCCTTGCCCCTCAAGCCTCTTCTGACGGAGATACATTTGGGGTGGTGAGGTCTGCGGCAAGTCTGTAGGACGTAAGAAGCTCCGCAACCACCGTCCAGACAGTGAGCATCACCGGATATATTGACACGCTCTCCTCCGTGAGCTCGTAGACGGGGGAGAGGTAATCCCCATGGGGGAACCCACCTATGGTAATCACCAGATCTTTCACCTCCCCCTCCTTTCTCATGAACTCTTTCATGTAATGATATGGCTCCACAACCATGCCCTGGGGGCTCATTGCTATCTTTTTCACACCTCTTCCCTGGGAGCGTGAGAGACTCTCAGCTCTTTTCAGCACCTCCGAATAGGGAACGCCCTTCTCAAGGACCATAAGGGGGTTTGTCTTGGTGGGCACCCATCCAACTCTGAAAAGCTCCTCAAGCAGGCCAACAAACCTGCTGTAGTGCTTTGGAGGCCTCACTTCAGGGTTCACCCAGATGAGGTTGTCCCCACGGGTATGAATCCAAATCTGAAGCTGCCCGAGCTTGTTGATTATGGAGTCCTGGGCGAGAAGAAGGAATGTATGGACGATATCCGGCCTCCCCCTCCTTTTGCGGTCCTCTCCCTTTAGGGCCGAGTGGTGGTAAGTGGCATCAAGAAGCATCTCCTTAGCCTTCTTCGATCTCTTCCTGCTGTGCCTCAGAACAGCAGGGTGTGTCCAGAGCTCTTCCGGGATGAGTTCAACCTCACTGTCAGCCAGGATGAGTTGAAGCATGTTCTACCCACTAAATGTGGGGATATTAATATCTTCTCCTCATATCTTCAACGGGTCTAAATGGATGCCACATATTATCTCTAGCCTCACCCTCTCTTCTAACCTCGCTTGCTCTCTCCGGGAGCTTTCAGAACTGCGTAGGCTAGTCCAAGGAGCCTTCCATCTTCGTCTCTCATTGCAATCTCAACGCACTCCTTCTCGCCGCTCCAGCTATCGCTGGTGAAGATCGTGATCAGAACCCCTCTCTCCTCCCCCAGGCCAAGTGTTAGGTGGGTGATGTTCCTGTCCATCTCCAGAACCCCCCACCTCCCCGTGACATTTATGCTGAGGGAGAGGTCAAAGCGGGCGAGGTTCTTCACCGTGAGGTTGTAGCGTATGCCGTTGCCGGGGTGTACAATGAAATCCTTTGTAGAGGGGGTCACCCTGATGGGCGATGCGAGAATCCAGAACCTTTCAGTAAGGTTCTTCTCGGCCCTCTCTGAGGTGAAGTTCATCTCAAGGAGGAGCGCTTCTCTTGTTATGTTCCCCGGGGCGGCCTCTGCGGTGAATCGGAAGGTTCTCCTCTCACCCACTTTCAGTGTGACCTCCTCCGGCAGGTCCTCCAGACGAACATCTATACCTGTCCCCTTAAGAAGAGGCCATGAGGTCCAGTTGAGCTCGCCCCCTGTGTAGTACGCTCCCCAGACACCGATCTCTATGTCTATGGGTTCGTTGCCTGTATTGTAAAGTGTGAAGCTCACCTCTTCCACCTCCCCCGGCAGGAGGTAGGTCACATTGCTTGCGTATTGTATTTCGAAGGAGTAATGCGGAGGCTTGAACTCCTCGACGTATATTGGAACGGGATGGAAAGAGAGAAGGAAGAGGAGAAGGGCAGTGAAGGCCACTATCCTCTGCTTGCCCCGAAGTGGAGAGATGTCGTCAAGTGGAGGGGGGTGTATCAGTCCAAATAAAAAGACCAGGAGTACGAAGAAGAGATATGTGAGGAAACCTGTTGTGAACGATAGAATAAGGAGTATGAAGATGAATCCTAAGGAGATTTGTTTTGCTCTCTCTCCGAAGACACCCCTTACTATATGGCCCCCGTCGAGCTGTCCCATAGGCAGGAGGTTCAAAGCCGTCACAAAGACTCCTATCCAGCCTGCAATTGCTGTAGGGTGCAAGGCCGCGTTCTGCTGAAGGGGGACAAATTTCAGAAAGAAGTAGAAGATCAGGGGGAGGTTAATTATGTAGTGCATTCCTGAAAGCTCGTCGGGAGTGAGCGTTTTGGTGGAGAGTTTGAGGCCGATGTATATTACGGGAAGTGCCATCATAAAACCGGCGATGGGGCCCGCCGCACCGATCTCCACCAGTGCCCTTCGGTTGGGAATGTTCTCTCTCACGGATATCAGCGCTCCAAACGTTCCGAAAGGCGCTATCAGAGGGGGGATAGGTATGAAGAAAGGCAGGGAGGCGTCTACGTTGTGCCTCCTGGAAACGAAGTAATGTCCGAGCTCATGGGTGCCTAGTATAGCCATTAGGGGGAGGCCGAAGCTCAGTCCCCCGTAGAGCAGCGCTCTTGGATGGGTTAGGACTTCTAAGGCCCCTGCAGAGCCCCCCCAGTAATCCTCCCAGAGTATCGCACCTGCCCAGAAGGTTGTGAACACCGTAAGGGCAAGCAATAATATGTTCACCCTAATAGAGTACCTCCCTCTCTCCGGGTAACGGAAGATGGCTATGACCCACTCCCCCTCCTTACTGACCACTCTGGGGAACATATTCATCTTTTTCAGAGCCAGACGGAGCGCCTCGAAATTGTCGGGATGTGTTTTCTTATCAAGTATAACGGTGAAATAGAACCCTTTTTCGTCAAAAGAGCTTTCCAGAACGGAATAGTACCTCCCCACCAGTCTCTTAAGCTTCTTGGCCATATCAACGGCCTCTTGAGGCGGGTCCGGAATTAAAGAGAATGCGTCTTCTTTCACCTTTTCATCTCCTCCAGTATTCGGGACAGAAGCCCGCGGGTTTCCAGATAACTACTGCTTAAGGGACGCTTCTCATAGAGAATCCTTATTCCGAACTTCCCCTCAAAACGGACCCTTTCAAATATTCTCTCCTCTATGGATCCCTTCTTGATTATGGCATACCATGCCCTATGGTCCCTAGCATGGGAGCGAAGATAAGATTCCACCTGCTCAGCGGTTCTGTCAAGCACCTTCCGGAAAGCCTCCGCATTCCACGGGAGGCTTCTTCTTCTCACCTGATAGGAGAAAAGACCTGAGAATTCGACGTTGGGCGTCTTTGGAATAAAAGCAGGCGGTATTATACCTAGCATAGGGGAGAGGATGTATATGATCACCTCGTCCTCGCACCTTAGGTTCTTTACAGCGGTATAGAGGTTCCTCAGGGCTTTATCGGGCGATTCTTCGGTAAGGGGCTTATAATTGGAGTCCGGGAACAGCAGACCTACCCCCTCCCCCGCCCCGGTTGGTGGATGTTCCCGGCACATCTTCAGGAAGGATTTTATCTCTTCGTCTTCTTCCAGTGCCTTCAGGACCTCCCCCGGGGTAAGATAAATTTTTTCCGGGTCAAAGGTGGGAAACCTCTCAAGTATGGACTTCTTAATGAGGTTCACCTCCGCTCGAAGGGTGTCCCCCTTGTCTACTTCGTCCATCTCCATGGATTTGATGTAAAATCCACTTATATTATTAAATTATGGAATTTAATAGAAATTCCGGGGACATATTGTGGTCCAATGGACGAGGTAGGAACATGTTTGGGTGAGCCCCGGGGTGGGCGTGATAGCATCCAAAAGGAAATATAGGGAGAAGTCAATATTCCTTCGATAAGATGGTCCAGCGGGTGTGGAGTGCCGAACTAAAAAGGGGGGCCATACAGCTCTGTATTATGGCTCTTCTGAAAGAAGGTAGAAAGTACGGTTTTCAGATCATAAAAGAACTGAGAGAGTTGAGCGGAGGTTACTTTGATCTGAAAGAAGGAACGCTCTATCCAGCGCTCCACAGACTGGAGAAAAGAGGACTCGTCAAGAGCGAGTGGGTGATAGAGGGTACCGCCCCCCCAAGGAGATATTACAAATTGACCGACAGGGGGAAGAGCTTTCTTGCGGAATCGGTGATGGAGTGGCGGAGGATGGTCTCGGCCACAGAAATGGTTATTGGGGGGGATGGAAGTTGAACAGTGCTGATTACCTTCGGGGACTCAGGCTTCACCTACTTCCCTTGCCGCGAAAAGTGAGAGAGGAGGTTTTACGGGAGGTCTCCTCCCATCTCAATGAAGCTCGAACGAGAGGAGGGGAGAGTCTCGTTTCAGAGACCTTGGAGCGCTTCGGTCCTCCTTCGAAACTTGCCCTGAACTATATCAGAATCTGGGGGGTCTCCACCACTTTTTTACTTTCCGTAGGTGCTCTGGGCTTCATTCTGGGGCTGCTCTCGGCCCCCCTCAAACTCTCCTTTTTTGGGCTTGTCCCGCCTCCCCCCGCCCCATCTCTCCTCTACCTTCTGCTTCTTCTCTTACTTGTCTCTATAAGCTACCGATACGGCCTGAAGACAGGTCTTGTGATGGGATTACTGGGCGGTGCGGGGTACATCTCCAACGTGCTTCTGACATACGATCTTTATAAAGATTGGACCACCTTCACATATTCCGATATTTACTCACTCACCTTCAACACGGTACTCCTTCCAGCTGCAGGTGCCGTTCTAGGATATCTCGGTGAAAGGTTCTGGGAGATTGATATTGAGATGGAGGGGCAGGTATGAAAATAAATCCACCGCCGCTTGAAGAGGTTCTGAGCATAACGAGGGATTTTGTGAGTGAGATTTTAAAGGAGTCTGGCGCCCGGGGATTTGTGATGGGCGCTTCCGGTGGACTGGACTCCTCCCTGCTGGCAACGCTTTTGAAAAGGTGTAATATGCCCTTTAAGGCCCTGTTTCTCCCCGATGGGGAGCCGAATAAAGATGATGAACGGGCGATATCTCTGCTAGAGGACTTCCTCAACATCAAAGTGGAGAGGTACAACATAAGACCTGCCAAGGAGGTCGTCTTGAAGGATGTACTCCCTGAAGGGGAGGGAACACTCGTTGCAGGGAACCTCGCTTCAAGAATACGCATGTGCTACCTCTACACGGTTGCCAACGCCGAGAAGCTCCTCGTAGCGGGCTCCTCCAACAAAAGCGAGATCCTTCTGGGATACTTCACAAAATGGGGGGATGGTGCGGCGGATATATTCCCCCTTGGCGATCTCTTCAAAACTCAACTTTATGTGCTAGCAAAGGAACTGAAGCTTCCTGACTTCATTATAAAAAGAGCTCCCACCGCCGGGCTTCTTCCTGGACAGACAGATGAGGGTGAGCTTGGTCTCTCTTACGACAAAATAGACATAATCCTCCGGGGAACTCTTCTGAACATGCCGGTTGAGCGCATTGCCGAAGATGCGGGGACCACTGCCGAAGAGGTCCTGAGGATCCAGGAGATGGTCCGGCGTAGCAGGCACAAGAGAATGGGGTTGCTCATACCGAAGATGGGGCCTGAAACCGTGGGCCTGGACTTCCACGAGAGGTGGTAGCATAGCTCGTGTTGAAAGGATAGTCTGCTATCCCATATCACTGAAGCCTGCGCTATCTGAAAGAGCACTGAGGAGGGGAATCGTGAAGCCCCCCAGCCAGTATGACAGGAGAATCTATCTTACGGATGTGGGAGAGGCGCTTTTGAGATGCATAACTAAACATGGTGGAAGCATACATCTCGCTGACTCAAGTGGCTACATTCCGTCGCGAATACGCTTTGTCTGTGGGAAGGTTTCAGGGGAGGTCTATTATCGCAAATTTGGAAGGAGTTCCTACCACACCACCATTGACATCCTGTTCAGTGGGGAAGAAAAGGATGTAGAGAGCTTCAAAGCGCAATATTTGAGGGAGCTCGGCAGAGACCCTCATTACTCTCCCTTTATCGGAGGCTTTCCCCATGAGGGAGCTTCTATTGCGAAAGAAATTGGGATGAGGAGGTAACTTCAGTCGCACATTCAGAGGCTGCTGGAGCCGTGGGCTGATGAAAGGCAACGGAATAGAGGTCGGGAAATGCACCCCTCCAGTTAAGGATATCATATACATCTACCGCAGAAGCCTGAGACACTTTGGGGACCCAATGTGGTGGCCCGGGGACAACCCCTGGGAGATAGCGGTTGGTGCCGTTCTGACCCAGAACACCTCATGGGTGAACGTTGAGAAGACTTTGAGAAGAATGAAGACTATGGGCCTTTTTACTCCAGAGGATATCAGAGATTCCCCTTTAGACGTGTTGGCGGAGACCATACGCCCATCCGGATACTTCAATCAGAAGGCTAGAAAGCTCAAAGTGCTTTCAGAGTGGGTCATCAAGAGGTGCGGGGGGGATATCACCAGAGCAAGATCCCTTAGAATGGACACTCTTCAGAAAGAGCTGATCTCACTCTGGGGGATTGGACAGGAGACTCGAGACTCAATTATCCTCTACGCCCTCGATTTGCCAACGTTTGTAGTCGACCGCTACACTGTGAGAATATTGAGGAGGTTTGGCTTTGACCTCTCGGGGAGGTATGAGGATGCTGTAGAATATATCAAGGCTCTGGTAGAGGGTATCTCATCCAGCACGCAGTTCCTCAACAGACTACACGCCCTCTTTGTTCTCCTGGGGAAGAACTATTGCGGCAGGGAGCCCCTTTGCCGGAGGTGTCCCCTGAACTCAAGATGTGAGATGGCAAAGAGCGTTTTTAAGAACGAGAAGAAGTAGGGGAAGGAAAAAGCTTTATTTAGATACCGGGGTTACATCCCCAAGAAAGGTGGTAAAAATGCCAATTAAGGCTTTTAACATCAAGTCCGTGGAGGGGCGCAGGGTAGGGGACAGACCCCCCCGAAATATACAGATATCCCATGACATAAACGTCTCCTTTCCCTCCATAATAGAGGAGGGATTGAAGGCGGAGTTCAGGGTTGTTATTACATATACGGGTCTGGGCACCATAACCTTCAGCGGGGACATCATAGTAGCTGCATCAGAGGAGGAGATCAAGAAGGTATATGACGAGTGGAAGAGCTCAGGAAACCCACCCCCAGAGAAACTCACCCAGGAGATGTACAATGGGGTTCTGGGGGGCATAATACCCCACGCCTTCTATCTGGCGAAGGAGCTCAAACTTCCCCCGCCGATTCCCCTCCCCACAGTGAACATTTCGCCCAAGAAGAAAGCCAGGAAGAAAGGCGGGGAAGGTATTGAAGTGGTGTGAGGCATGGAGGCACTCATAACGGGTTTTGAACCCTTCCTATCCTTCAAAGAAAATCCCTCCCAGCTCATAGCGAAGAATCTAGACGGCCAGAACATTGACGGAGTAAGACTCACCGGTGCGGTGCTTAAGGTGTCCTATGAGGACGCTTTGGTGGCCCTGGATAAGCTCCTCAAGGAGAAGCGTTGGGACATTGTGCTCTCCCTAGGACTGAATCCCCAGATAGGATGGATTGCCGTTGAACGTTTTGCCCACAACATAAAAGAATCGGAGGAACCGGATGAGAGAGGAGTGCTGGCGGAGGGGGAGGAGATAATTCCCGGGGGGGAGACCGTCCTTAAAAGTGGCCTCCCCGTAAGGAGGATAATCCAGAGCTTAAGGGAGGAGGGAATCCCCTCTGCAGTCTCCCACAGCGCCGGGGGGTATCTCTGCAACGCCGTTTTTTATTTTGTACTTCACAGGATAGGAGAATGGAAAGGTGTGGGAGGGTTCCTCCACATACCCCTCCACACCGAATATGTAGCGCGGGAGAGAAAACACTATGGGCGGGGCCATATGCCCCTTGAACTCATTGAAAGGGGGGTGGTGAGGGCTCTCCAGATAACAATTGAAGAGGGGGTGCGGCAGGACCGGCACAGAGAGGGATGAAGGAGGCCCAAGGAGATGAGTGAAGAGGAGAGAGAAGCCAGAGAGAGGCAGGTGAAATATCTGGACGAAATCATAATATGCGATTTCTGTCAGAACCCCACCTGCCCCTGGAAAGATTACACTATCTCCAATCCTCCCAAACACTGCCCTCAGGATAGAATCTTTTACATAGCAGACCCTGAGGAGGATGTTAGAAACCCGGAAGTTAGAGCAAGGGTGGCCGAGCTAGTGGGCGTATTCAGCCCCCGGAAGAAGGCGTGGGTCTTCTACGCTCCGGTAGCCCTCTCACTACTTCCAAACGAGCTGATGGATGTTATAGAGAAGCTCAACTCCTTCTCTTCACTCAACAAGCTCGGGCTCTCTCCTGAGATCGAATATAGGGAGAGGATGGATTTCAAAACCTACTCGTGAGGACTCTTCTTAAAATTTTTCCGTAAATGCGCTCACAGGTTTAAAATGCCGCTTCTTTAGGAGTCTTCCTCAGTCCTCGAGTAACCTCTTTACCGCCTCGGAAGTGAAGGTATGCCCCTCTATTTCCTCCGGTCTCAAAATCCCCCGTTCTGTGATGTATCCCGTGATATAAGAGGAGGGAGTGAGGTCAAAAGCGGGATTTAGGATGTTAACCCCCGGGAACTCCCCCGGGGGAGCTATCTCCTCCCTTGGTCTCATCTCTATCACAAGGTCCTTCTTGGAGAACCCCGGGGGAGCCATCTTAAGCAGGGAGGCTGCGCTGTAGAGAGGGACCCCCCACTCCTTCGCTACAAGGGCTAGGGTGGAGGTCCCTATCTTATTCACAAAATCACCGTCTTGAAACACAGTGTCAGCACCCACCACCACCATATTTACTTGATCCATAAAGTAATTGCAAGCGGAATCCACTATCATATAAGTCTCTATACCATAGGAGGCGAGCTGGTGGGAGGTTATTCGCCCCTGGTATCGGGGGCGCGCCTCCATTGAGAAGACCTTTTTAACCCCCCCAAGCTCCCACCCCCTGCGGATGACACCTATGGCGGTCTGGCTGTTGCAGTGTGTCATGAGAACAGCAGGACGGGTGGCGTCAAAGAGCGCCTCTCCCACCTTCTCTATTCTATTCTGGGACCTTTCAACAAATCTCTCAAGGCGCGTTAGGGCCTCTTTCAGAGCCTCAATGAGCCCGAGGCCCTCCCTCCCTGAGGAACTCTCGAGCATATACCTAAGGGCATTGGAAAGGGATATAGCTGTGGGCCTGCTGTTTAATAATATCACTGCAGCATCCTGTATGTCCTTCTCCTCCGCCTCCCTCCCCTCAAGCTCCGCCGCCCTGCAGAGGACTCGGGCGGCGTGAAGAGCCAGCCTTGTTGCGCCTCTCACTCTCATTGTCCTTATATCTTCTGCTCCTTCCCTCACCACCTGTAGGGTCCTGTTTTTCATAACATCACCCGAATATAATGTCCTCAGCCACCTTAGAGACCTTCCCTCTCAAACGCTCCTCACAGCACACCATTAAATACCAGGCTGGAGTGTAGCGGTATTGAAGAGCTCTGGCAAATGAGGATATTCTGGAGACCGGGATAGGCCTTCCATCGTCGAGCACTTTAACGTCCGCCCTTCTAAGTCTGGGTTCGGACACTGCAATCTCCCCGGTGGGCAGGTCTATCAGAACCTCACCCTCCCCACCCCCCACCTTCCGTCTGATGGCCTCTTCAAGTTCTTTGAGCTCTTCCTCATCCTTCAGCTTTCGTAGAACTTCAAAGTGTCTATCCTCCGCGCTCTCTGCTTTGAGGATGTAGGCACTCTTATAGAGCCTTCTACTCATGATCCTTCGGGCTATTTCCGCGGGATAACCACCTGCGGCTTTGAGGTGACAGAGGAGGTCGCCATCCACCATATCCCACACTTCACCCATCTTTTCCTCTCCCAGCCTGTCCACGGCCTCAACTAGCATCCTCTCCGCAATTCTAACCGTTTTGTGAAAGTAAACCGCATTGTACATAAGGTCTCTAGCCACAAGCATCCCCTCAAGGGCCGAAAGTCCCCTGCGGTGAACCATGAGTTCGTTGTGGTATAGAACCAGTGTGTTGAGGAGTCTGGGCAGATCCACCATCCCAAGGGCTACGCCGGTGTAATGAGAGTCCCTAAGAAGGTAATCCAGTTGATCAGCATCAATGGCCGAGTGGATGATTTGATTTAGGTACCCCCTTCCTCGAAAAAATATCTGCCCCTCCCCATCTACGAAGCTTTCAAGGCTTCTCTCCTCTTTTAGGGGAGTGGAGAGAATAAGTCTCTCCACCTCTTTAGGGTCTATTCCAGCTCCCTCAAGAATCACAGGGACCTCTCCACTACCTTCCCTGCCGGTTATTATATCTCCTGTGATCTGCATGTGGTCTCTTCCGATTCTCTTTCTAAGAAGGGCCTCCAGTGTGTGAGAGAAGGGGCCGTGCCCAAGATCGTGAAGAAGGCCGGCAGCCCTGACCAATTTGATCTCCTCGGGGGGAAGAGAGAGGATCTCTCCCATTCTTCCAGCAAGGAAGCTCACCCCGAGTGAGTGCTCAAATCTAGTATGATTCGCTCCAGGAAAGACTAGATTGGCCAGCCCAAGCTGCCTTATGAAGGATAGCTTGTTCACCTCCGGGGTCGCAAGGAGTTCGAGAACTACTCCTTCAACCCTAATCCCTCCGTGAACCGGGTCATTGATTATCTTATACTCCCTCTGGGCACCCATGGTTCAACTTAACTTTGTTATCAATTAAAAAGGTTGCCTCGTGGGAGAGCTGCCTCGTAGTAAAGAAGAGGCGGGCATTATAGGTCGCTCTCCCGCTACAGCAGATGCGCAGGACTTAATTTGAGGGGGAGGTTTAAATACCCCCTAAAAAATTGGGCAGCGATGGAAGCTCTCGTCCTTCTATTTGCAGCCTTTGCCTTTATCTTCTTCGCCTTTTTCGCAGCGAGGGTCATCTGGAAATATTTGAAGTTTAAAGAAGATGTGAAAAACAGTGCCGAGCAGAGAGCAAAGAGGCTCCCAGCGAGAGGGGGAGAGATAGGAGAGGGGCTCAACATAGTTCACTTCGCCTCCCGCGGAACGCAGCTTCAGAACTATCGTCATCTTCTTCTTAGCGGAGGACTTTACTTCACACCCCTTCCGGAAAAGAGACTTAAAAGATATCTTCCAGGGGTGCGTGCTAGGGAGGTCCTGATAGTGAAAGACAGCCCCCGAAGATACTCTCAGAAGGCATTTAAGATCACCGACCTCTCAGGGATACTGCAGGAGATTCTGGACTGGTGGGAGGAGGGAGGGCGGGGGGCGGTGGTCATAGACTCTTTTGAGAACATAGTCCTTGAGAACGAACCTGAGAGAGTACTCAGCTTTCTTAACCACCTAAAGGAGTACACTGAAAAGGAGAAGGGTACAGTACTCGTATCCGTAAACACGGAAACGTTATCTGGAAAGAGAAAAAAGCTCTTTACCGAGAAGGCCAAGGTTACTGAGATCCTCTAACCACCACTGGAGAGGGCTTCCACAAGGTTATCTATATCTATCCGGAGGGCCGTAGCTGGATAGGTTATTTCATAGCGCTCCAGCACCTCGGGATGAAGCTCCCCAATTTCACATAGGGGTTCTCCCGCCCGCCCGAGAAGCACTGCACTTCTTCCACGAATGAAAAATGCCCTTTTGGATCTCTCCACCTTCACATTCACCCCCACACTTTTCATCAAATATTCAGCAACGCTTTTGACATCCGTGAAGCCTACCTTTCTCTCCACTGCCACTGCCCAGAGCTCAAAACGGTTCCTACCACCCCTCACCACCTCTCCGATCTCAAATACCCTCTGGGGAAAGTCTCTGTGACGGTTGTTTCTCAAAAATCCCAGCAACGAGGGGAGAAGGGAGGGACGTAAGGCCGAATGATCCTCGGAGAGAGGATTTATGACCTCCACCCCCGCCTCCCGGTCCATCTCAAGGGCCTTAAGCTCAGCCTCCGATACCAGGGTGAGAGTTTTCACCTCCTGGTACTTCAGTCCGATCATCAGCTCCCTCAGTTGACCCTCAAGCTCTTTGCCCGGCAGCTCCTCTCCGAAGGCCGGCGTTTTAGGCAGGTCGCCTTCAAATCTATCGTAACCATATCCGATGGCCATGTCTTCGAAAAGGTCCACGGGGTGAAGTATGTCTACCCTCATGGGGGGTACGCTCACCTCAAGCACTTCCCCTCTAAGGAACTGGACCGGAAAGCCCATTCTATTCAGAGCTTCGATCGCCTCCTCCACCTCTATCTCCACCCCCAAAAGCCTTTTCGCATCCTTCAGGGATATCTTGAGATGCGTCCATTCGAACGGAGGCGTCTCACGTATCCCAAGCTCCGCACCCCCGCTCTCCCCCCTCTCATAAGCCCCCGGGGGGTAACGTATCTCCACGCTCTCCGCCCTGCCGCCCAGATCTATTAGCTGGGCGGTTATTATGTTGAGGGACTCCTCAATCACTCTTAAAGAGGTTCCTGTACAGTCGACGAAGATATCCGTTGTATCCTCTGTAACCCTCGTGAGCTCTCCATTGATAATTGGAGGGAAAGAGAGAACCTGCCCTTTGCTGTCCAGAATCACCGGATATCTCGGAAAGCCATCTAGGGTGTGGGCATATTCCACGCCCTTATCATGGTACTTGAGGATCTCCGCTAGCGTCATTTCCCTGTCTCCCTGGAGGGGGAGGAAGCTCACCTCATCGGGGTTGGCCCCCAGGTATCTGAAAGGCGGATAAAGAGGGGAAAAATCGTGAATTCCGATAGCCATCTTCTTCCTGCCTCTTCCCAGCGTCATGTGAAGCTTTTCCTGTACGTTCATTATGGAGCGCAGGGAGTTCTCGTCAATGTTTACCCCTCTCACCATAACACAGCCTATGTAAGGCCTCACCTCTAGAACGGAACTGGCCACCTCAAGATATATCCCCGACCTGCCCTGAAGACTGTATAGATCCTGAGAGAAGGGCTGGGAGGTGACATAGCTCCTGTAGGCTCTTGCAGCACCCTCAACGGAGTAGAGGTCAGGGCGATTGGGAAAGAACTCGAAGGATATTGTCTCCTCATCCTCCCTCTCAAAGGAAGCCCCCATCATGGGAATGGTTCTTTTGACCTCGTCCCAGTGAAGTTTCTCCTCCGGCAAATCATAGAGAATTTCCCGGAAGTGCTGTCGGTTGATTTCAATGATGGGCAACTTCTGTCCCCCTTAAACATCACTCTAGGTCTCTCTTTGATTGTCAACGTCATATAAAAAACTATATTTAAGGGATGGGTTTTCCTCCTCCCTGTCTCCGGTGCGTGTCCATGGAAAAGATAGAGTCCGTGAAGAGCCTCAGCGACTGGCTCAAAAGAAAGGGTATCAAGTCCACCAAAGATGTCTCCGTTCCGGAAAAACTGATTGACCAGGTGATCGGCCAGGACGAGGCCGTGAGGATAATTAGAAAAGCGGCCCAGCAGAAGAGACACGTGCTTTTGATCGGTGACCCTGGAACAGGCAAATCGATGCTGGCCCAAGCTATGTCGGAACTCCTACCAGATGAGGAGCTGGAAGATATTTTAGTATATCCAAACCCAGATGACCCCCATCAACCCAAAATAAGGGTGGTGCCCGCAGGGAAGGGGAAAGAGATAATAAAGGCCAAAAAGGAGGAGCTAAAGGAGCTTAGAGAGAAAGAAGGAGCCTTCAGAAAGTTCATGTTGATCTTTTTGTTCGTTCTGGTATTCGGTGTGGTCCTCTACACCCAAAATTTCACATACATCTTCTGGGGAATCCTTCTAATTCTCGCAGGAGCACTGGTTTTCAGATTCATCTCCATCACAGACAAGTTTGAAAAGGAGATTCCAAAGCTTCTGGTCTCCCACACCCCCGGGGAGAAACCCCCATTTGTAGACGCCACGGGAGCCATATCAGGTGCCCTTCTGGGCGATGTGAGGCATGATCCGTATCAGTCGGGAGACATGGTGACCCCCGCCCATGAAAGGGTGGAGCCCGGGTCCATCCACAGAGCCCATAAAGGGGTACTGTTCATAGATGAGATCAACCTACTGAGACCCGAATCCCAGCAGAGCCTCCTCACCGCGATGCAGGAGAAGAAATACTCGATTACAGGTCAGAGCGAAAGAAGCGCAGGCTCCTTGGTGAAGACGGAGCCCGTGCCCTGTGATTTCGTGCTTGTTGCCGCCGGCAATCTCGACTCCGTTGAGAGAATGCACCCTGCCCTCCGCTCACGGGTTAGAGGATATGGCTATGAAGTGTATATGAACACCCTAATGGATGACACGGAAGAGAACCGCATGAAGCTGGTAAGGTTCGTGGCCCAGGAGGTTAAGAAGGATAAGAAAATCCCCCATTTCCGTTATGATGCTGTAGCTGAGATTATAAGGGAGGCCCAGAGGAGGGCGGGGACCCGGGGGAAACTCTCACTCCGCTTGAGGGAACTCGGCGGGCTGGTTAGAGCAGCAGGAGACGTTGCTAGAGAGAAGAATAAAAGCCTCGTGACCCGAAGAGACGTTATGGAGGCCAAAACCTTTGCAAAACCTCTTGAACAGCAGGTGGCAGAGAGGCTCGTCAAAAAGAAGTGGGAGTACAATGACGTCATAAACAGCGGTGCCATAGTGGGGTCCGTGAATGGCCTTGCGATTCTGGGAGCGGACACCGGGATGTCGGAGTATGCAGGACTGGTACTTAGGGTAGTGGCAGAGGTGACCCCTGCCCAGTCCAGAGATGAAGGACGGATAATCGCCACGGGTAAGCTTGGGGAGATCGCTAAAGAAGCCGTGCAGAACGTCTCAGCCCTTATCAAGAAGATCTCAGGTGAGGACATCAAGAATTACGACATCCATATCCAATTCATAGGAACCTATGAGGGGGTAGAGGGGGACTCCGCCTCCATTTCTATCGCAACCGCAGTAGTTTCTGCCCTTGAGGCGATTGAGGTAGACATGTCCGTGGCCATGACCGGCTCCCTCTCCGTCAGGGGAGAGGTTCTCCCCGTGGGCGGGATAACCCCTAAAATCGAAGCGGCTATAGCCGCTGGCATGAAAAAGGTCATCATACCCTGGGGGAACCTCAAAGACGTTCTTTTGGATGAGGAGAGCGAGAAGAAGATAGAGATCGTTCCTGTGAGGAACTTAAAAGAGGTCCTTGAGGTGGCCCTCTCTTCATTATCTAAAAAGAAAAAGGTCTTCATAGAAAAGATGGCAAAGATTTTTGACTCCGAGATCAAAGAGGACATGAGGAGATTCCCGGACATCATTGATTCACCCCAACCTGCCCCATCGTAATCCCAGGTGCCACGGCGTCGAGGTGGCTAGAATTATGGTGGTCAGGGTGCCCCAAAGGGGGTGTAAATTTGATTTTTTTACCGTCAAGCCCCCTCAAGCCAGTCCTCTATTTATAAGGATTTTCAAAAGGTATAAATATTCCTTAAAACAATATATGTCAGGGGTGGGGAGTCTCCTGGGGGATAAGGGATATATATGCGAAATGGATAAAGGAGGTGTACCTAAGAGGTGAACGATATGAAGCGTGCTGTAAAGAACCTGCAGATTTTTTTGGGACTTTTGATAGTTCTATCCAGTATAGGCTTCATGGTCCCCTCAGCCGATGAGAAAAAAGAGGCGGCGGCCATTGGACCCGCTTCCGTGACCCTTCAACTGGATGAGGGAAAAAGAACTGCCCAGGTCGCTCCTGGCCAGTCAGGAATTGTAACCTTCTCAGGGTCCGTGAATGCTATAGTCCCCTGGCAGCCCAACGTACAGCAGTGCGTTGTGACCCTCCAGGGTTCCACCGATGCCGGCTGGCCCGTTACAATATCCCCTTCCACGGTTATCTTTACGAGGCAGGACACAAAGGCTAAGCCATTTATAGCTACAGTCAAAGTGCCTCCTGAGACCCCTTATCTGCAATCAGGCACAGTTATCATTCAGGGAAGATGGAGCTACGTCCCCGGGGCAATTGGCGGCCCTGTAAACCCGGTCACAGGGATCATTGACATAGACCAGTTCTACCGCTTCACCCTCAACGTGAAAAGCCCATATGTCCAGGTCCGGCCCGGATCCACCCTGAACTTCGACATAAAGATCAGAAACGACGGAAACGGCGCTGATGTGCTGAGCTTGAGGATCCTCAATTATGACAAGCTCAGCAAGAAAGATTGGGTGGTACAGCTCGGCAACCCCAGGATCAGGATACAGTCCAACCAGGAAGAGGTGGTAACTCTCTCCATAGCCACGGAGCAGAGAATCTATCCGTGGGTTAATGAGGTCACAACCATCCAGATAGAGCTCATATCGGTCCAGGCACAGGAGCTGGGTGAGCTATCGCTACCTGTAGAGTACGCCCTTTTCGTCAGAGAGAGAGGTGTGGCGACCCCGGGTTTTGACCCAATGTTTTTGATATTCATCCTGGGAACATTAGCAATACTCTTCGTGAATCGAGAGAGAAAGCGTAGCTAATTCCTTGAGGACCGCACAAACCGCGGTCCTTTTCTTTTTCATTTTTTGTTCCTATCACCGGTTGAATATTCCACTTCCGCTCCTGTAGATGCATTGTTCGTTTACATCCTGTAATCTTTTGTTCATATCCAATCTTTTATGCCACGCTCTGGTGACGCATTTGGAAATATATAAATATGAAAACTCCATAGGAGTTTTCTGCTTTCCATCATACTGTGATGCCAGAATCTAGGAGACTACAACGGAGGCAGTAGGGATGAACGCCAAAACAGGGTTGTATAAATGGGCAATAATGAGCCTTGCTCTCCTTTTGATGGGGACCTTTCTTGTGCCCATCGGGAGCTCAGAGGCAGGCTCAGGGACATTGCAGGGCTACGTGCTGGACGACCGCTTTCAACCGGTTAGAGATGTTAAAATAAAGATTGTTTCCGCGTATTATGGGCATACCTACACCGTATTTACGGACGATTCGGGATTTTTCTCAATAAGCCTCCCCGCAGGCTCTTATGTTCTCTCACTTAATCCGAACGGATACACCGTGGAGCAGATATCACCCAGTATCGCCTATGTTAAGCCGGGCTCCACGGTGAACGTAGAGGTGAGACTGCAGAGGGTCTTGGGGGATTCCACCCTTCACGGGTATGTTTTGAACGAGGAAGGGGAAGCCCTGGAAGGGGCGGAGGTCATGCTGTATTCAAGGGATGTGGCTGGGTTCTCCTTAAATGGGGTTACAAATGAAAGTGGCTACTACTCCGTAAACCTCCCTGCCGGGAACTACCATGTGCTGGTAGTGGACAGCGGTTATAGCTATGCCGCAGAAGTGCTAGACATAACGGGGGATGTGGAGAAGAACTACACCCTCCTAATGCCAGAAGGGGCAGGTTATCTAGTCTATGGAAAGGTAATGAACTCCACAGGGGAATATATGAGCCATATTGAGGTGTCCCTCATAGATTCTGCTAACGGGCACATGGTTCCGCTGGATAAGGATTCCTTCGTAAGGACATATATCTTCCGCATCAAAGTTTACCCGGGTCAGTTCAAACTTATTGTGGAATCGGAGGGCTACACACCGCTAGTTGAGGACATAACGATTGACGGCTCCTCTCCAGCGTGGATTAACAACTCTATTGTCCTCGAGGAAGCGCCTGAGGAGGACATCATAACCGAAATTCACTTCAGCGAGGATTTCAACGCCTCAACCGTTACGCAGCGCTGGACCCTCTCACCTACCACCAAGCTGTACGGACTTAAATACACTGCTGGTAGTCCGCTCATGCAGATAGATCGCTCCCTTGGTAACGGTGATCTCGTAATAGACAACACCGAAATGCAGCGTTTTGTTGATTACCTGAAAGCCATAGGTCCCAGAAAACACCTTACAGACGGATACTTCACAATAAATGGAAAGGTATATGAGTATGACCCGGAGGGCGGCTTCGAAGTGGAAGTGAACGATATAACAGGTCCTGTCTTGGAGGGGGAGATGCCCCAGGTGGTATATACCTTCTCCTATGTGGCAGAGGAGGGCTTTGAGAATCCGGAGAGTATCCAGATAGATGTTCTCGGGCTTGATTCCGGTGAGAAGCTAAAGTTCTTCCTCCCGGAGGAGTACGAGGTCATTGAGAACTTCGGCGAGGATGTGGGCATGATTGATGAGGGAAATGTCTCCATCTTCACTGCCTATAGGGTCTTCTCTTTCACAGCAAAGGTGAAGGAGGAGCCCGTTGCCAAGATAACCCCAGCCAGAGCAGACCTTCTCCGCTTCAGAGAAGAGAAAAGTTATGTTCTGAACCTCGATGACCCCCTTAACCTCACCGCTAAGGAGTCCTACGATCCCGTGGGGGAGATAGTCAACTACACTTGGGCAGTCCCGGGGGTAGGGGAGTATTACGGTGAGGAGCTCAACATAACCCTCCCCAGGGATGGAGAATACAACATAACCCTCACCGTTACTGACAGTTCCTCCCTCACCTCCACGGACTGGATCCTAATCTACGCCGATGGCCTCGGACCCGCAGTTGTAGCATTCATTCAGAATGAGACTGGGGTGAACGTAACAAGCGCCGATGAGGACGAGACCCTAACCTTCAATGCTACCTTGAGCACCGATAACACCGAGATAGACACCTACGTCTGGGACTTCGGGGATGGCACGGGAATCATAACCGGGGATGTGGTCTACCATGTCTTCAGGGACCCCGGTGTTTATAACATTACCGTCAACGTCACAGACATAGCAGGCAGATACACGATATACACCATATCGGGCTTCGTGGTCAGGGATATCACCCCACCTGTGGCCATCATCGAGCCCATAGGCACCGAGAACGCAGTTGATGTGGATGAGAATGTGACCTTCAACGCGAGTCAGTCCTACGACCCCCGGGAGGACCCTGAAGACTGGGTCTACAACCTTACTCTCTACATGTGGGACTTTGACGAGTCTGACGGACTGTGGTGGGAGAACAACAAGACTACGCCCGATAGTAATGAGGGGGCCATAGGGAAGGTTGTTGTACACACTTACAGCAAACCGGGGTTCTACACAATAACACTGAACGTCACTGACTCCGCTGGACACACTGATCAAACCAACTATACCCTGGAAGTGAGGGGCGCTGATCTCAGAGTGAGCTTCGTTGAGTACGAGCCTGCAGAAGGAAAGATAACTGAAGGAAAGAAGCTTGTGCTGACCATCAATATAACAAACAAGGGCAGCGTTAAGGCGGAAGGCTTCACAGTCTGGGTCAAAGTAGGCGGCAAGAAGATAAAGAGCGAATACATCTCCTCCCTTGAACCTGATGCTACGTACGAGTTCAAGGCCGTATGGAAGAATCCAACAGCCGGTACAAAGGTAGTGAAGGTAGAGATAGATCCCACAGACGCAGTCCTTGAGAGCGACGAGGACAACAACGTCTATGAGCACACAATAAAAATAAAGGAGAAGAAGAGTCAATTGACGACGTGGCTCGCCGTTGGGATCGGTGTGTTGATTCTGATATATATCGGAGCGAGTAAGTACTACAGAGATCAGTGGGGATACGAACCCATCTTAGAGCTCTTCCGCCGGGAAGGGGGAAAGAAAGAAAAAGGGAGCAGAAAGGAAAAAGGTGCTGGCGGGAAGGAAAAGAAGAAGGGGACCGGAAAGAAATCTGAGAAAACCCCCAAAAAGGAGGAATCTGAAGAAGAGGGTGCACCCGAGGAGGAAGAGGAGAAAGCAGAGGGGAAGAAGGATAAAAAGAAGGGCAAAAAGAAATAGATCCCTTCCGATTTCCCTTCCCAACCCCAGCGTCAAATCCTTGCCCATCTGAGGGAGAGGAAGTGATAGGGTTCTTCTTCCTCTCCCTTTTTTCCATAATTTTTTATCCCTACCACGAGCTCTTTTCTCACACTGTGAGCGATTCTTGCTGCAGCCAGGAGGTCAAGCACTCTGACAGTTGGCCTTCTACCTCCCTCGTATCTGAGAAGATACAAAGAGTGGCCTTTCTCGGGATTTCCTCTATATACCCTAAAATGAGAGCCATATTTCAGGCCCGACTTAACGGTGTATCCCAGCTCCGAGATGTAACCGTAAATGTGGGTAAGCTCGTCCCACTTCCCCTCCCTCCCCCCAAGAAAGAGATCTTCATTCCTGTCCATAAACCTGACCTTCCACCTTTCGCGGGCGCCCCCTTCATACCTCTCAACCACCATTGCAAGGTCTTTGAAATGAATCACTTCCCCCCCCGGAAGGGCCCTTGTCTGAGCGACTGGGGCCCACCTGAAAGGAGAGGCACGGTAATAGGTCACATCCCCCTCGGTATCATAGAAGGCCAGTATAAGCGTTCTTTTCAGGGAGACGCATTTTTTAAGCTCCTTGAAGACCTTTCTTAAGGGAATCCTCTCTTTAAAAGAGAGAGGAAAAACCACCCATTTAACAATATTGGACGACTTCCCTTTCAGCACCTCTATAAGCCTTCCTCCAGACCAAAGAGCCACGTGACCTCTCCGCCGAAGGTCTCTGTATACTATATAGAGATTTATCTCCCTCTGCCCTCTCTCCGAAATGCTTCTCAGATATTCGGGGAAGCCGAGAAGGTCACCTTCTCGAAGAACTCCCTCTATCCATCCCATCTCCAGCGCATAGAGTGCTTCTACGGTGTTCAAAAATACCCTCTCCCCATCCCTCTTTCCCATATGCCGTTTTAAATATTCCTCTCCAGATATCCCCTCAAGAACGATACCGCCCCGGCGATATAACCCCACTACCATAGTTTTCCCCTTCCCTTGAGAGGGGTCGCAATAGGTCACTCAGCGACAACCCTGAGGGCGCCATCGTGATAGAATATCCATATGTTATCTCTAATCTCCTTGGTGAGTTTTGCAAGAGCCTTATAAACCTCCTCTCTGCTAACCCCCAGGTGCTGGGCCGCCCTTGCTGTGGACCAGGGAGTGGTAACAAAATCGTTTCTTTTAATATACTCGTAAAGCTGCCTCTCTAATTTGGACAGGTTTTCAAAACCCATGGAGCACCACCTTCAGTGCCATCCTACTCTGGATATCCCACCCTCCCCCCAAGGCTTTCTGACAACCCTAAGCTTCCTTCGGGTCCTGGGGGGGTAGGCCCCCTCAGCGGGCATCTTTCTCCTGATTCTCCCGGGGAAGTATCTGAGGAGTATCACACGGGAGATGGACTGAATCCAGCGGAAGGGTATGCCCACATCAAGCCCTCCCTCAACCAGCTCAGGGTTAGTGTTTGTGATCACCACCTCATAGATCTCCCCCTTTTCAACATCTATAATTACCCTATCTACATAGCCCAGGAGGACCCCTTTGTTGGTGATCACTTCAAGGCCGTATAGGTTCGTTATTTCTGTCAGCATGGAAAATTCTCCTTTTGTGCCTTTGAGGGTAAATAAAGATACAAAGATAAAATATTTTTCCTCTCCCTTCCCGCGCGCATGGATGCGCTGACTTAAAGCTTCCTCCACATTCTCAAATTTCCAGTTTATTATGAGAAGTATAAAATACCCTTTCTCTTATGGGTGTATGGATGAATATGGGCCGTGAAACAGCACACTTTGTCAGTGATTCTCACATACCGCTTTTCGTCATCCTCCTCCTCATCTTCACCACCACAATAGGGAGCCTGAATACTGCGGTCCCCCTATCTTCTGCAATAACTACAAGACAGGCCTCCATCTCCGTCAGCCTCGATTCGGAAGGCGTGAATGGAAAGACGTGCTTTCCGTTCTACCGCCCGTACAACCTAACGGTTGAGGTGAAAGATCTCCCTCCGGAGGAGGTAACGGAAGTCCGCGCAATTCTTTTCCCCTCTTACTATGATATCCTTTTCGTATGGAACAGGAGCACAGGGAGCTTTAAAGTGAACTCCTCCGATGAGGGGGGCTATGTGATCTTCGGCGGTGCCAATGTTCTTGAGAGCACACCCCTCTCGCTCCTCTCTGTTACCTTCTACATCACCTTCACATGGAACTGGACCTATACGGACTACTGCGACCTCCGGGCAGAGGCAAATACCACGGAGGGAGATGTTCAGACAACAGTTACAGACGCCTTCAGAGTGAAGGGCACACTCTTCTTTTCTGGAAACCTGAAAGTTCGGGGGGAGATGGGTGAGGAGATCTTCCGAGGGGAATGGGTCCCGGGTAACTACTCCATAACGTTTTCAGGAATTCGCCTCAGATATGAGGACCCCTCAGTCTATGTTCCCCCTACATGGCTCTATACGTTAACCCTAAACTGTTCGGAGACAGGCCAAATAATATTTGAAGCTCCAGTGGACGGATGGGTCAACATAACTACAATTACACCCCTCTTAACGGCACAGAACGTCACCTACCGTATAGGAATAGAGGGCATGGCCGCTCCCCATTTGAGGTCCGAGGTCGAGTTCCTCCTGAATGTGGATTCAACCCCTCCAAATCCCGTTCAAAACCTGAAGATGCACCCCGACTCTCCCACAGACACACCGAGCAGCTATGACAACGACCTCACCGTTTTTCTCTCGTGGGAGAGCGGTGGGGATGTAGGAAGTGGGGTGGGAGGGTTCCTCCTTGGAATCGATGATGGTCCTCTCAACATATCGGCGTATAGCAGAATGAGGATAAATCTACCCCATGCCGGCTGGGTGAACATAACTGTTGCAGCCGTAGACAGGGTGGGAAACCTGGGCGAGGGGGCAAGAATCGAGGTCCTTGTAGACAACCTCGCCCCTGTGGCAGAAGTGATTGAACCCTTCCAGGGGGTCTGGTACAATACCACATACATAAAGTGCGAAGTTCATTTCTATGACCTGGGGGGCTCGGGGCTTGACGAGAGCTCCCTTCATTACTCTTGCACCTCCGGTAGCACTGGTCCATCCTGGAAGGTGCCCCAAGGCGCATACTTTGAAAATGGTGTTCTAATTCATTATCTGTCAAACCTCACGGAAGGAAGAGAGAACTACGTGATGTGGCAGATATCTGACAATGTTGGGAACCTCCTTACAACGGAACCCGTTCAGATCTTCGTGGATACCCAGCCTCCCACATTTGCGAACCCTCGGCCGTCGTCGGATGTTATCCTCCACACCACCAAGGTGACCTTCAAGGTAGATATTGAGGACCCCTCCGAGGGCTCAGGGATCAATACCTCAACCATTCAGTACAGGTATTCTACAGAAGGAATCGCCGGATTTTCGCCATGGCTCCCCGTTGAGAATCTGACAATCTACAGCCAGCATCACATAACCATTGAGGTTTCCCTCAACCTCACAAGCAGCTACAACAATTTCGTGCAGTTCAGAGCAAAGGACATTGCAGGAAACGGATGGGCCCTATCAAGCCCGTATCAAATCAAGATAAATACCGCACCGATCATTGTAGTTGACGGAGAGGTTGTGGGCGGGGACACCGGGCCTTCATTTGAACTGAGGGAGGGGGATGACGTCTCAATAAACGCCTCGGGAACCTTCGACCCTGACGGGGACCATCTGATCTTCGTATGGCGTTCCGACAAAGAGGGGGTCTATCCGATAAGCTCACCCTCGCTGTCCCTGAAAGAACTCAAAGCGGGTGATTACAACATAACCTTAGTGGTTGATGACGGCCATGGCAACAGAGTCAGCGTGGTCTTCCCGGTAAAGGTCCTCCCTGCACCTGCGAGAACGGAGAAGGAGAGCATTGTGGACAGGATTCTTGATCTTCTCTCACCCCCAGAACTCTATTATCTTCTGATAATTATTGTCATTGTGGTCTCAGTTCCCGTGGTTCTGTCGGGCAGGAAGAGCAAAAAGGCGAAAGAAGTAAAAGCAGAGAAAGAAAAGGAGGCTAAAGCTGCGCCGAAGAAGGAGGAAACCGAGGAGGAAGAGGAGGTCTCCTTTGACGTTGAGGAAGGGGGAGAGGAGGGAGAAGAGGTGATAATGGAGGTGGTGCCGGGCACCGCCGAGACCTTCGGGGGGTTCCCCTTCGGGACCGTATACGGCAGCAAAAACTACGCGCAGGCCGGTTATTCTACGGCTGGAAGTGCGGGGGTTGACCTCTCCGATGAATTTGACTTTGACTATGACCTTTATGACGTTCTGGGTATCACCCCGGATGCCACAGAAGAGGAGATAAAGAGTGCCTACAGGAGGCTAGCGGCAAAATATCACCCCGATAGAGCCTTCAGACTTGGTGTGGAACCGGAGGAGTCGCGGGAGATGATGATAAGGATCAACAAAGCTAAGGAAATCCTTTTGAACCCGGAGAAGAGGGCTCTCTACGACCAGTACAGGGAGAGCACATTCACCGTGGAAGATTGAGATAATTATCAGATATCTACAGCATCTTTTTTATAAACACCTCGGAGTTAAAATCTCCCATAAGGGGTATTGCCATGCGCACGTCCGTATCATTCTGGGGTGTATCGGAAGCCCTTGGCACCATACTTCTGCTACTTTCATCCACCATAGCAGGTGCAGCCATTTTGATCTTTGTCACCAATCACCCCACAAAGGAAGTCCTCGAGATAGAAAGGTTCAGCTCAGAGGTGGTGGAGATCGGTGGGGTAAAATACATAACGATCACACATATAGCTGGCAAACCCCTCCCCTTGGGAAAGATCCAGATAATAGTGAGCACTGAAGGTACCAGAGATGTATTTGAGGGGACTGATTGCGAATATCTAATCTCGCGAATAGGCGTATGGGATGGGGACAGTCTCTGGGAGATAGGAGAGACTTACTCTCACAGCATGACATCACTGCCTCCCGGGGCTGAAAAGGTGGAGGTTAGGGTTCTTAACACCGGTGAGGGGGGGGGACGTGTGCTCTACAGATACACCAATATGGTGGAACCTAAATCCGCAACTAAAGCCGATCTCTCCGTGGAGGACCTCTACCTTCAGCGCTATGGGAGGAGGCTAACATTGCTGGTCAAAGATAGCATTGCCGATATATACATGGTTATCTCAAACAACGGCGGCGTACCCGTTCAGACCTCCACCTTGCAGATATTTCTCTACCTTGACGGAAATCTGATCCGTAAGATGCCCATTGCGGAAGCCACCGAAGACGGAGATGGTGTTGTAGGCACACCTCCCGAACAGCTACTTCCAGGGCATAGTATTACCTTAGTGAAAAGGTCATTCACCACGTCCGTTCTGGGAAGCCATACCCTCCTGGCAAGGGTCCTGCCGCCCTTTGAAGGGGAGGCACGTCTGTATAACAATGAAAGAACCTACCAATTCAATGTGACAATACAGCAGTACTTCTCCCCCGGCCAGGGCCCGAATCCTGCGGTCTCAATAGACGACATATTTTTCAGCAACAGGTATCCGAAAAGAGGGGAAGAGGTGACCATAACGGTCTACGTGAAAAACCTTGGACCCTCCCCAGTTCTACCATCTCACCATCTCCTTTTTGTAATGTCCTTGTACCCCATAAAGCAGCTAAATCTGGGAGAGAACAGGAAAGTGTTATCCTGGATAGACGATGTCCCGGAGGTCCCCGAAGGTGTGGACCCTCAGGATTGGGCCTCCTCTCACGGGCAATCCCTGTACGGAAACGATACCACCTTCCCAACAGTAAAGATAAGAAATTTTGCGATCCCCGCCTCCGGAAAGATCGCTTTCCAGTTCCGATGGGTGGCAGAGCTCTTTGAGGGAAGCAATATTGTTCCCATCTACTTCGCGGTGGATTGCGACCAGCGCAACTACACCGTTCAGCCAGTAGATCAGCTGGGGACCCCGCCGGAAGAAGTCTACACTTTCCTTGACGGGGATAAGGATGAGGACAACCTGAACCTTATAAACATCCAGGTGACGCCCAAAATACTTGTTGTGGATGACGACGGGGCCTCAACAGGGTCCTCCGACGATAGAACTACTATTATTGTGGAGGCTCTCTCCGGGGCGGGCATTACCCCCGATATAATCTTTGTGGCCTCCCAGGTAAGGCTTCTGGGAGAGGAGACATATATATGGGCTCCCAAGTTCAATTACCCCTCGCCCACCGAAGTGCCTGTTCCCGCCCTAGAAGAGTATGACGTTATTATATGGATCGCTGGAGAAAATCCCTCTCCAGTGCTCTACCACAACCTTGCTGACATAGAAGCTTGTCTCAACAATGACCAGAAGATATGGATAATTGGAAGGGGTGTGCTTGAGGGAGCCTTTGATAATTCTATACTAGACCTTAGCAGTTACACTCCCGTTGGAACCGTGGACGCAGGTATGAAGGAGCTCCTTTACGATTATACCTACCTAAAGAGTGTATATCTTGACGCTTCGGTGGCAGAGCGTTATTACGGGGTTAGAGGCGATAACGTCACTGACCCGGAGAAGGGACTTATGAATCTGAATTTCTCCTCCGACGAGGAGATCACTTTCAGCGAAGTGGGGTACCGAGACGAGGGGGATTTTCCCAATGGAGTATTACCCGCAGGAAGACTCACATATGACCTTCCTGCAGGCGAGGACTCCACCTATATAGAGGCGGGGGTGGAGACCCCCTTCTACAGGATCCTATGGAGCTTCTTCGACTATACAACTATTACTTATCTCAACGAAAGAATTAATCTGGCCGCTAGCGTTCTCAAATGGTTCGGCTGGGAAATAGAGATAGGAGATGATCTGGCTATAGTAAGGATGGAGATCGAGTTGCCCGAGGGTGTTGAGACCCCCAAGTACATGGATGATATCCTCATACGCGTATGGGTGAGAAACAACGGCCCCACGGCTGTATCCACAACGGTGATATTCTAC